>Ga0209514_10000180_pt1 | contig 140997 bp, 159 predicted proteins | sample Subgrocontami58m_FD_187452 | JGI IMG/M metagenome (GOLD analysis project Ga0209514, IMG submission 187452) | Subsurface groundwater microbial communities from S. Glens Falls, New York, USA - GMW37 contaminated, 5.8 m (SPAdes) (version 3) | ecosystem: Environmental > Aquatic > Deep subsurface... | reverse complement strand
TGTCTTCAGTTCAAGAGGAATAATCTTCATATATCTTAAAGATATCTTAAGTATTTATAGATTATTATAGTAAACAATATAGATTATTAACTTCAGAAAGCTAAGTAGATACAGTTATTGGAAAGGTTTAAATAGGGTCTGCTTTTTAAAATAGTATGGAAGAAACGGAGCCAACGTTAGATGAGTTCACTTTTGTTCAAGCGGGCAGAACGATTGTCTTACCGACAATTCCGACTGGCCAGTTAGCAAGAGCATTAAATGAAGAATATTGTAGAGTTGTTGAAGAAAGATTTGACAACAATCCTTATTTAATTGCAGATAGAGAAGATAAAGGTTTCACAGGTTCTAATCTTTTCAAGGTGTTATTGACAGATGAATCAGTTGAAAGAAAAGGGGCAAGAGTTGCCTTACAAAAGGATTTTGATGAGCAGGTTTGCGCAATGATTAAAGAGAGACATTATACAGACTCAAGAGCCGTAGTTTTAAGAGGAACGAGCAAGTGTTACGAAATGAATTTGGGGATAGCTAATGCTCTTTCAGAACATGTGCCTAATTTAAATAAACCTGTTTTAATTACAGGAATAAGAATTGAACCATGGCTAGAAGATGAAAAAGGGTATAAATTAAAAATTGTTCCAACAAAGGAATTTGTTCCTACTCCCGACGATAGATTATCTGCTAAATATAATGATTGGAAATTCACAGAGATAGACGCCTTAGGTTTGCCGGTAGGTTTGAGAAAGAATGGAGAAGGCAGAGTATGGCATACCTCAAATCAGCGCGTTTCTGGGTTGTTTCTGGACTACGATTTGGGTTTGGGTTGCGATGAGAGTGGTCTTGATGTTTCCTATCCTAATGGTCAAGTGGTCTTGGTTTCCGACAGACATAGCGCGCGGATTGTTGAAGGGTTATTAGTGTCTAGATTAGATTAGAGGTATTTTTTTAAGGTAATCGCAAACCTGAAGCAAACCGGAATGGTTCTGTGATTTTTAAACTTTACTCCGAATAATGTCTTACCGCCAAGCCCAGATGTCCAATGTCCTGCGGTGAAAGAGTATAATCTCTCATTGGTCTTTGCCCTTCGTTAATCAAAGTCTCCGGGGACTCTTCTTCAAATCTGTTTAATCTTTGTTCGCCGGAAAATCTTGAAGGTGTTGGAGAATAACGAAAAATGCCGTCGCTATCCTGCGTGATTACTCCATGCCTTTCTAAGAATTCAATATCAACAGATTCTGGAAATTTTCTGCCCATTTTCTTTTGTGATAAAACTTGCTACTATTTAAACTTTATTTCACTGCTTCCATAATAAACATTGTTGGAAAATTTAATATTTGTATTCTTGAGTTTATGCTGTTGAAATAATCTTTTAGATATTTTTTGATGTGGAGGGAATATTGATAAATTAAAAATTTCCCCTCTTCTGAAAGAGAATCATATGAGTCTTTGATTAATTTGGATTTTATTTCATCTTTTATATATGAAAAGGGAATGCCTGAAATTAAATAATCTATTTTTTTAATTCCTAAATTTCTTAAAACTTTTTTTATGTTTTCTGCTTTGTCGTTGACAATTGTTAATCTTTGATCATTTAAATTTTCTAACAACCCGACGAATCTTGGATTTGTTTCTATTGCAATGAGTCTTGAATCGGGGGTAGTATTTTTCAATATAAATTTTGTGAAAACTCCTGTGCCTGGTCCGTATTCCACTATTACGCTGTCTTTTGCGAAGTCAATTGATTTGCATAAATCTTTTACTACAAAGTGAGATGTGGGGGTCAGCGAGGCGACATTTTTGTCTTCTAAAAAAGTCCTGAAATAATTTACACTTTTCATTTAATAATATTAAATGGAAGATTTAAAAACTTTATTTTTTTAAGAATACAATGGTATTAAAAAATATTATTCAGAACTTGCCTGAAGTTCGGAAACCGACGGAGAAGAAACTCGGGTTTAATGTTAAGCTGAAATGGACTTTGATAATTCTTGGTTTTTATTACATTCTTTATAATATTACGCTTTACGGGCTTAGCAGGAATGCGCTTGAAAGGTTTGAATTTTTGTCTGTTGTCCTCGGCGCTGATTTTGGGGCGATTATCAGCTTGGGAATTGGGCCGATAGTTACGTCTTCAATTATTCTGCAATTATTGGTTGGCTCTGGAATTTTGAGCATTGACACAAAAACAGAAGAAGGAAAAAAATTATTTCAAGGCGTGCAGAAAATCGGAGTTTTGTTCTTTATTATTTTTGAGGCAGCTGTTTTTGTTTTGATGCGCGGACTTGAAGCAAATCCGGGATATGAAATGATTGTCATTTTCCAGCTGATTCTCGGAGGACTTGCTATAATGTTTATGGACGAGGTCGTGCAAAAATGGGGCTTTGGCTCCGGCGTTTCGCTGTTTATAGTCGCGGGAGTTTCGCTGCAGTTATTTGTAGGGCTTTTCCAATTTGTCGGCGCTGACGGAGGAAACTGCCTTCTTGATTTTGAGAACATTCCCTGCTCGGGAAGAATACTTGTGATAATACAATCAATAATAAACGGCGACCCTACGGGCGCATTGCTTGCTCTTGCAGTAATTTTAGTAACTGCGATTATTTTCTTTGCGGTTATTTGGGCGCAGAGCCTGAAAGTTGAAATTCCTTTGAGTTATGATAGGATAAGAGGATATAATATGAAATGGCCTTTGGCATTCTTTTACGCATCTGTTCTTCCAGTTATTCTTGTTTCTGCTTTGGCGGCCAACCTGCAATTATTCGGGAGCTTGTTTGAGAATTGGCTCGGGCATCCGACATTTCTCGGCGGATTTCAAAATGGGCAGGCAATTTCGGGGCTTGCATTCTGGATTGGCTCTCCTAATCTGCTGCAGGCGGCTGTGACTGGAAGCTTGCTGGGAAGCCAGATTATTCAAGGAATAGTTCATTTGTTATTTTATATGGTCTTTGCGATGATATTCTCTGTGTTTTGGGTTAAGACTTCTGGGATGGATGCTACGGCGCAGGCTGAAAAAATTATTTCTTCGGGGCTGCAGATTCCGGGATTTAGAAAAGATCCCCGCGTTTTAGAAAGCATTTTGAAAAGATACATAATGCCCCTGACAATTATGGGCGGGCTTGCGATAGGTGCGCTGGCTTCTGTTGCTAACCTGCTTGGGGCTTTGACGTCGGGAACAGCTATTCTTCTTGCAGTCATGATAACTTACCAGCTTTATCAAAGTATTGCGCAGCAGCACGCAATGGATATGCATCCGGCTTTGAGAAAGATGATGGGGTAATTTGAGATTTGGGCAACTTTTAAATAACCTCGTCTTCTATTTTATTTATGATTAGAGAATTTATTCAGACAAACCCGAGAATAAGCATAATAATTATTTCTGGATTGGTTTCCTTGTTTATTAGTTTTATTAATTATATTCTTCTTGACGACGAGAAGAGAACGAAATTGATGAAGGGCAAGGAAAAACAGAAAGAATTCCGCAACATGATGAAAGAGCATAAAGGAAATCCTTCAAAGATGATGGAGCTACAGAAAGAAATGATGGCTCATAACATGGAATTTATGAAAGAGAATTTCAAACACAGCTTCAGACCGATGCTCATAACTGCTCTTCCAATACTTGTTGTTTTCTGGTGGATAAAAGATGTTTTCCCTGAAATTCTTCCGGGGTGGTTTTGGTGGTATCTGATTTCTGCGATTGTATTCAGCATTGCATTTAGGAAAGTTTTTAAACTGCCTTAAAAAAATTTGAAGGGCTCTATTTTTTAACAAATTCTACATTATCAAAATGTTCAAAATCGTCGTCGCCTGTTAAAAATTTGGCGTTGCAGCGTTTTGCTACTGCGTAACCGATTGCATCTGGAATTGACAGATTTCTATGCTTTGTCTTTAAATCCATTGCATTTTTTATATCTCCTAATGTAACTTGAATTATGAAATTAAAATAATCTTCTGTATATTTGTCAGCCATCTCTCCGGTCATTTCTTTTTTAAGATTGTAATTCAATTCTGCTAAATTAAAAATTGTTGTAATAATATTTGCATTGAAATATTTTTCATATTGGGGATTTCCTTTTATTATCTCAAATATTGCATAAGTATCAAGAAAGTATAATTCTTCACTCATCCCACGATTCTTTATCTCCTTCATTTAATATTTCTTCTGTTGATCTTTTAAACTTGAAACTCCCAAAATGTTTTTTTAGGGGGGTTTTTTCTTTTGTTATTATTACTTCTATCCTGTCTTTTTCGGTAAATCTTGATTTATTTATTTCACTCATAGGTACAACTATACCAAAAGACCTGCCCCATCTTTTTAGTTTTGTGGTAAATTCTATCATAGTTATATTGATATAACCATTTATTTAAATCTTTCTGTTTCTGCGGTAAGGGTTAAATAGTCTTATTTTTTGAATAATTAATGAACGAGAAAATGGCTTATGAAATTCAGGAAGCAAACGAGCATGCGAAAAATATTGAAGAGCAGTTGAAAGTAGTTGAGCAGCAGATTGCCGAATTGAGAAGCTTTGGCGAGGGTATTGAATTTTTGGATAAAAGCAAAGAGAATGAAATTTTGGCGTCAATCGGGAAAGGAGTTTTTATTAAGTCAGAAATAAAAGATAGAAAATTATTTGTTGACGTCGGCTCGGGGATTTTTGTTCGGAAGAGCATTGACGATGCTGCAGAGATAAGCAAAGAGCAGATTAAGAGACTGAATGAAATGAAGATTCAATTGATTTCGGAGATGAATCTTGTTAATGAAGGGTTGAGAGAACTGGTGAGCAGTGCGGAGATAAATGACTGATGAGCACTGAAGGGGATGAGTAAGGTTATTCTAATCCTGTTGGAGTTTCAATATCTAAGTTTTGTTGAGTGGGTTGTTCACAGATTGCTGTAACATGACCTGATGCAGATGCAGTTGCCTTATAATTACATGTTCCTCGCAGCAGACCTTCTGAAATTGCATTACCCCAATCCGACTCCGTATATGTACTAAATAACCTAGGCCGTTCAAAATCAATAGTGCATTTATTGTGAACCGATTTATCAACACATGGCGAGGTTATACAGTTAATTTCAACGGATTTCTCGCATCTTTTTAAAGCTTCTTCTCTTGCTAATTCAGATGCTCTTTGTGCGATTTCATATTTTTGAGAAGCAGGCATTCCAGTAATAAAATAACCATAACAAGAATTAGTTGTTGGGTTGATAAATGGAACTACTCCTTCACCTTCTGCTTCTTTTGGGTATAGAGCAGTATAAGGACATCCATAAACATTAATTACTAAAGGATACTTTTTTTCGTCTTCACTTAAAAGAATTATTCCTGAAAATCTTGTTGTATAAACGGCAATCCAGATAACTAATAAAACAACAACAACCAAAATCACCTTCGTGTTTTTCATGATGAGAGAGAGAGAGAGAACTATTTAAACTTTTTTGCTTTTTTCAAAAAATCTTTGTAGGTTAAAATTCCTAATTCTGAAACTATTTTTTTTATGTATTTTTTGGGGATTTTTTCAAATGCGGGATTTCTTATTTTGACGTGCTTTGGAGCATTTTCCCAGACTTCATGAAAATCTCTCTCTTCTATTTTTAATTGCTTTGGAAAATATTTCCAAGAATCTGATATAATATAAACTGGTTTTTTATGGACCTGTGCAATTTCTGCAATTGCAGTGCTCCCTATTTTATTTATAACTCCCGAATGCAATATTGCGTCTGCACCTAATAAAATAATGCCTGATGATTCTATTGCTTCGTGCATTGCTGAATCTACAAAAAAAGTCAAATCTATTTTTGCATTGGACAACTCTTTCGCTGTCTTCCTGCCCTGATATCTCGGGCGCGTTTCTGTGCTGTAAACCTTGAATTTCTTGCCTTTGTTTTTTGCATATAGCAATGATTCAACAATAGTTGAAGAATGGCAGTGCGTAAAAATTACAGAGTTAGGCCTTATTATTTTAAGGAAATAGTTATTTATTTTTTCCTGTGAATCTTTGAAATAAGATAAGGTTTCTTTAACAGAATGATTGTCTAAAAATTTTAGGGCATTGAAAAGCGCAGGCTCTGTCGGCCTTAACGAAAGAAGTTTATTTCTCGCAGATTGCGTTGGATTCAAGGAATAAGCAACTATTCCTGCTTTTGCTACATTGGTTGCGCCCTGTATTTTAAGAGATGAAATGCCTCTGCAAATATTTTTAAAGCTCTTCATTGAATTAGATAGGTTTTTAGTTATAAAAAACTATTTAATATGAGGAATACTAAAAGAGGCAACAGAAGATGTTAGAAATGTTAATGAACCCGAGGAAGGCCGAGAGGAGCCCTTGGGAGATGTTTTTCGTCGGGGCATTTTATGCAAGTGTTTCTATACTTCTTGTTAACTGGATATTCAGCAAAGATCCTGTGCTGTCAGAAAGCTCCGGAATATTAATGGTTACATTTACAGTGATGTTTTCTATACCCTTTATTTATTATATAATAAAACTTGAAGAGAAAAAGGCCGGAGAAGAGGAAGGCTCTTTCAGAATTTTGAGAGAGCATAGAAAAGCGCTTTGGGCTTTCTTGTGGCTTTTTATGGGTTTTGTCGTTGGATATGCTTTTTGGTATATGCTTTTGCCGACGACGAACGTTTTCACTGCTCAAATATTAACCTATTGCAACATCAATAAACCGAGTGATGTTAAAGACTGTTATTCTCAATATGGAATCAAAGAGTCTCAAGTTACGGGGTTTGCCACTAACAGCGAGAGATTATTTTTAATATTCACGAACAATCTTTATGTTTTGATTTTCACGCTGATATTTTCCCTGCTTTTCGGAGCAGGAGTTATTTTTATTCTTGCATGGAACGCGAGTGTTATTGCGGCGGCGATGGGGATTTTTGCAAAATCCAGCCTGAATTCAATACCATTTGCTTTATTTAGGTATATGATTCATGGAATTCCCGAAATTGCCTCTTATTTTGTGGCGGCTTTGGCAGGGGGGATAATTTCTGTTGCGGTAATTGCGCATGAAATAAACACGCCGAAGTTCTGGAGAGTTTTGCAGGATTCACTTAATTTAATTATTCTGGCGGTGGTAATTTTGTTTTTTGCGGCGCTGATGGAAGTGTTTTTGACGCCTTTGTTCTTTTAATTGAAAGATTTATATAAGCTATTTGGCGATTATTCATAATAAAAATGGAGCATGAAAATTTAATCGGTGAGAGAGGGGGAAGTCTTGCCGCTTTGAAGAGCCAGACAGAACTAATTGAGGAAAGGAAGAAGAAAGTGGTTGGTTTTTTGAGACAGAGATATGATTGGATTATTTATGCTTTGCTTGGGGTTGTTGTGTTTTTGGCTGTCAGAATAAGGACGCGCAATCTGCCAGGATTGAAAGATATAACAACAGGCACATGGACGCTTGGACCGGATTTGGATCCTTTCTTTTTTCTGAGGCTTGCAAAATATATTGTGGAGCAGGGAAGCCTGATGGCTGTTGATATGATGAGATATGTGCCTTTGGGATTTAATGTTGCGATGGAAGACAATTTTATTTTTCATTATTATTCTATTGCGTGGTTTCATAAAATATTCAGTGTTTTTGGCAGTGAATCTGTAACTTATTCTGCAATTATTTATCCTGTTTTTATGTTTGCGCTGACAGTTATCTCATTCTTTTTGCTTGTAAGGACAATTTTTGCTGATTCATTAGGAATTAAAAAAGCGAATGCAATCGCTTTAGTTTCTTCATTTTTTTTAAGTGTTATGCCCTCGCTTTTGCCGAGGACAATTGCAGGAATTCCTGAAAAAGAATCTGCTGCGTTTTTCTATATGTTTATGGCCTTTTATTTTTTCTTAAGAGCGTGGAAATCCAAGACAGATTATTCAGGATATGGGCTTGCGATTTTGTCCGGGCTCGCTACCGCTGGGATGGCTTTGATATGGGGGGGCTATCTATTTATTTTTGTTATCCTTGTCCCTACATTGTTTATTGCTTTTTTATTTGATAAATTTGACAGAAGAAAATTTTATATTTCCTTGTTAGGGGTTGCTATTTCCTTTGCTACTATGAATTTTTTTGCAGAGGGGTATTACTGGGGAAATTTAATTAAATCCACAACTACCGGCGGATTTGTCTTTATTTTATTTATTGTTTTTGTAGATTTATTGTGCTTTAAGACTAAACTGAAGAAGTATTTTACTGCCGGAAAAATAAAAAATATCCCTCCGAAAATTATTTCCCTTCTTGTTTCTCTGGTCATTGTAGTATTATTTAGCAGTGCGATTTTCGGGATTTCGTTTTTACCTGATCAGCTAAAGGATTTGAAAAATAATTTAATCAAGCCGGCAACGAGCAGGCTTATTCAGACTGTTGCTGAAAACAAACAGCCTTATTTCACAGAGTGGGCGAGCAATTTCGGGCCTTTTGTGAAAGGGATTCCTCTGACATTCTGGCTGTTTTTCATCGGCTCTATTTATTTATTTAATTATATGACGGGATTATTTAAGAAAAAAGAAAGAATTTATTTGACAGCGGCTTATTCAATATTTTTGATATCTTTGGTATTCAGCAGATATTCTCCAAGCAAATTACTCAATGGTGAGAATTTTATCAGCATATTCTTTTATGCCCTTGGGTTTTTGATATTTATTGGGACTTTCGGATTTTATTATTATAAATATTTTAAGAATAATGAACTGGACAAATTAAGAAGCATTGATTTAAACATCATATTTGTTTTTATGTTCTTTTTCCTTGCGATAATTTCGGCGAGGGGGGCGGTCAGATTAATAATGATTCTTGTGCCTCCGGCTTCAATAATTGTTTCTTATCTTGCAGTCAGTTCTTATGAATTAATTGCAAGAAATTGGAATAAAGAAAAAAAGATTTTTGTATTAGTTTTGTCCGGGGCAGTGATATTATTAACAATATTCTCCGGGTATAATTTATATAAAGGAGTTAGTTCAGAGTCCGCAGGTTATGTTCCGTCGGGATATACTCAACAATGGCAGAAAGCTATGCAATGGGTCAGGGAAGAAACTCCTGAAAATTCTGTGTTTGGACACTGGTGGGATTATGGATATTGGGTGCAAAGCATTGGCGAGAGGGCAACTGTCCTTGACGGGGGGAATGAATTTTCTTATTGGAACCATTTGATGGGGAGGTATGCACTTACAGGAACATCAAACATTGAGGCGTTGGAATTTTTGTATGCTCATAATACAACTCATTTTTTGATTGACTCCACAGACATAGGGAAGTATACCGCATTTTCAAGCATTGGCAGCGACGAGAATTATGATAGAAGAAGCTGGATTCCCACATTTTTAAGAGATAATTCCCAGACAGTTGAAAGAAAAAATTCAACGCTGTTTATTTATTCAGGAGGTATCGCCATTGATGAGGATATCTTATATGAAGAAAATGGAACCAGAATATTTCTTCCTGGTGATAAAGCCGGCTTGGGAGCAGTGATAATTGAAAAAAATTCTGCGGGGGAGATAAGTTCGGTGCTTGGAGTTTTTGTTTATCAAAACCAGCAATACACCCTGCCATTAAGATATTATTACGACGGCAAATTGAATGATTTAGGGCGCGGGCTTGAATCTGGAATATTTCTTCATCCAAAAATAAACGTGCAGGATGGCCAAGGAATTAATATTGAGCAGGATGGCGCCCTTCTTTATTTAAGCAAACGGACGGTGAAATCGCAACTTGCGCGGCTATATCTTTACGGAGAAGAGAATAATAACTTTAAAGAAGCTCTTGTTGAAGATGATTTTATTATCAAAGACTTGAAATCTCAAGGAGTTCAGATAGGAAGTTTTGCATACTTCCAAGGATTTAGAGGACCTATAAAAATATGGGGAATAGAATATCCGAAAGAGATTAAATATAAAAAAGAGTTTATAGATACCGATTACCCTGAATCATTAAGGGTCGCTTAAATGGAAAAAATATTGTTGTTCATTCCGATTTTGGTAAGCTTTATTGTAACTGTATTTCTATTGCCCTATTGGATAAGAAAAATGAAAGAGATAGGTCTTGTTTGGGACGATATGAATAAAATTTCAAAAAATAAAGTTTCCGGCTCCGGCGGAGTGATTGCTGTTTTGGGTTTTGTCGTCGGAGTTTTGTTTTATGTTGCTTACAGAATCTTTTATTTAAAAGCTTACAACAGCTTTCTTGTTGAAATATTCGCCTTGCTTGGGTCTGTTCTTTTATTGGGGTGGATAGGATTTATTGACGATTTAATGGGATGGAGAAAGGGCGGGCTTTCTAAGAGGTCAAGAATAATTTTAGTTCTTATCGCTTCAATACCTTTAATGGCCATAAACGCCGGCAAAAGCGATGTTCTTATTCCATTTATTGGGAATTATGAATTGGGATTGATTTATCCACTAATATTAGTTCCTTTAGGGATAATCGGCGCCACGACGACATTCAATTTTTTAGCGGGGTTTAATGGACTGGAAGCGGGGCAGGGAATTTTGATGCTATCTGCGTTGGGATTTGTTGCGTTTTTTACCGGAAGCGCATGGCTGGGGATAATAGCTCTTTGCATGATTGCTGCATTGATTGGTTTTTTGGTCTTCAACTTTTATCCTGCAAAAGTTTTTCCCGGCGATACTATAACCTATCCTCTCGGGGGGCTTATTGCAATAATGGCAATATTAGGAAATTTTGAGAAGATTGCGCTCTTCTTTTTTATTCCTTATATGATTGAAACTGCGCTAAAGGTGAGGGGCAGACTGATTAAATATTCTTTTGGAGAACCGCATGAAAATGGAAACTTAAGTTTGAGATATAATAAAATATACAGCTTGAATCATTTGGCTATTCTATTGATGACAAAAGCCAGAATTAAGCCTACTGAAAAGAAGGTGGTTGTGTGTGTATGGGTATTTCAGATTTTTGTAATCATCCTTGGGATTTTAATATTCAGCGGAGGAATATTTTCGTGAGGATAAATAAATCTTTGTGGAAAGGAAGCTTTATTCTTTTGGTTTCATTTGGGCTATATAGCTTTCTTAATTTTGTTTTTCAGCTTTCTATGGCAAGAATGCTAAGCGTTGCTGATTATGGGGTGCTTGCAGTTCTATTCTCAATATTTTATATGCTCGGAGTTTTTACAGAAACGATACAGCTGATTGTTACTAAGTATTCTGCAGATGAAGATGACACAGGAAAACTAAAAGATATTTTGAAGAAGTCTTTAAAGAAATCTTTTAAGATTTCATTGTGGATGTTTTTACTATATCTTTTAGCTGCGATTCCAATGGTTTATCTCCTTGATATAAATTATACCCTGCTGGCTATCAGCGGAGTTATAATATTCACATCTATTATCCTTCCGATACCTCGGGGGATTATGCAGGGAAGAAGAAAATTCAAGGCGCTTGGGTTTAACATGATATTAGAATCGGCTGTCAAGTTATTGCTGGCTTTTGTTTTTGTTTACTTTGGGTTCAAAGTTTACGGCGCGATTACCGGCGCAATATTAGGTGTTGGAATTTCTTTGGTATTTTCTTTTATTCCTCTTAGGAAGATTATCCTGCAAACAGAAAAAAAAGCAGAAACCGAGGGAATTCACAAATATGCTAAATCTGCTTTTCTGGCGACATTGGTCGTGGTTGTATTTTATAGTATTGATATTTTAATTGCGAAGATTTTGTTTAGCGACGATATAGCCGGTGCTTATTCTATTGCATCAATATTGTCTAAGATCATATTCTGGGGGACTCTGCCGATAAGCAAAGCGATGTTTCCCCTATCTGCCCAAAATAATTCTGGAAAAAGTAAATCTGAAAGTGTTCTGGCTAATTCATTTATAATTCTCTTGATTGGAATTTTTGTGTCGCTTGCAATGTTTTATTTTCTTCCAGATTTTATAATAAAAATATTTTCCGGAAAAACACTTCCAGAAGCCTCAAGAATTTTATTTTATCTTGGAATTGCAAATGGTTTTGTTTCTTTAACAAACCTATTGCTCTTGCATAATCTTTCAACTGGAAAAACTCATAAATATTATTGGTTAATTTTGTTCTTAATTGCTGAAATATTTTTGCTGTTATATTTTTCTAAAAATCTTGTGCAGTTTTCAATTGCTTATATAACTGCTTCGGTGATTTTTTTTGGGGGGGTGGTTTATTTATTGAGAAAAGAGATTTAACTATCGTGAACCAATTATCTTTGGAGTGCTTAGTTTTGTTAGATTTAAACTTTCTTTTAACCATTCAGTTGTAGATTTTATTATTGCATCAAGAGGAGTTTTGGAACTCCATCCCATCAAATTATTAATCTTTGTTATATCTGGAACTCTTCTGTCCATATCTTCAAAACCCTCTCCGTATGCGATAGAATAGGGGATATACACTATTTCAGAACTGCTTCCGACTGATTTCTTCACTTTTTCTGCTAATTCTGCAATAGATATTTCTTCCGGGTTGCCAATATTATAAATCTCTCCGATTGATTCTTTTAAATGTATTATCTTTATCAATGCTTCTATTGCATCCTCCACATAACAAAAACACCTTTTTTGTTTCCCATCACCATAAACCTCTAATTTGGAATTAGTCAGAGCACTTTGTATAAACCTTGGAAGAACCATCCCGTAACGGCCTACTTGTTTTGGGCCAGTGATATTAAAAAATCTAACAATTGTTACGGGCAAACTCTTTTCTTTAAAATAAGCAAGAGCTAAATGCTCATCATATAGTTTACTTACTGCATAACCCCATCTCGATTTATTTGTTGGACCTATGACTGAGTCATAAGACTCTTTCAATGGTCCTTTAAATCCGTTTTTTCCGTATACCTCTGATGTAGAAGCTAAGATTACTCTTTTCCCTTTTTTTGAGGCATGCTTTAATATGATTTCCGTTCCTAAAGTATTTGTTTCCAATGTCTTTGTGGGTTCATCTACAACGAGCTTAACCCCTACTGCGGCTGCGAGATGGAAGATTATATCGCTCCTATCAATTAATTCCGCTACTAAACTCTCTTCTTTTTCGATTGTAGCAGTTACATGAGTAAACTTTTTAGGATAGGACTCTCTTAATGAGTCTATATTTGATATATTCCCTGTGCTTAAATTGTCAATAGAATATACATTAAATCCTTCTTCTAAAAGTTTTTGGGCTAAATGGCTTCCTATAAATCCTGCACCCCCGGTTATAAGACATGATTCCATAGATTTCTTAAAGTTACAAGCCTTATAAACTTTTATGGGGTTGTTTATATAGAATCAGAGGGTTTTACTATAAGGGATTTTAAAATTTTTTTAATAATCCTTTTATTAAAAATCCCCGAGGGGGATTTTTAAGCCTCCAACTGGGAAAAAAAAGACTCAGCGAGTTGGAGCAATTAAATTCGGTTTGGATATTAAAGATTAAAAAGGTTTAAGAAAGGGAAGGATTAACAAATATGATGAAAAATATTCTTACCATTGATGTTGAAGATTGGTATTGCGACCTGCCTCCTTCTGAATGGAATAATTATGAAAGCAGAGTAGAATCTCCAACAAAAAAAATATTAGAGTTGCTGAAAAAAACGAATAATAAGGCAACATTTTTTATACTTGGCCATGTTGCAGAAAATAATCCGGATTTAGTAAGATTGATTAAAGAACAAGGTCATGAGATTGGTTCTCATGGATATTGGCACAGAAGAATAACTGATCAAACACCTGCAGAGTTTGAGGAGGATTTGTTAAAATCAATAAAAATTTTAAAAAAAATAACTGAAGAAGATGTTAAAGGATATCGCGCCCCACAATTTACTGTTAATGAAAAGACATCTTATGTGATAGATTTATTTAAAAAATATGAATTAAAATATGACTCTAGTATTTTTCCTGTAAAAACTCCGTTGTATGGAGTACCATCGGCCCCGTTGCATATTTATAGATTGTGCTCTAAAAATATCTTAAAAGATAATCCTGAAGAGAAGTTTATAGAAGTTCCTTTATCAGTATATAAAATCCCTTTCACCAAAATTAGAATGCCTTTAATCGGGGGGATATACTTTAGACTTTTTCCATACTTTTTAACGAAGCATGCAATAAAAAGAATAAACAAACAGAACAAGCCGGCAATATTCTTCACTCATCCATGGGAGTTTGATCCCAATAAACCCAAGATTCCCGGATTAAAATGGAACCATTACTATGGGCTAAAAAAATCTGAAATGAAATTTAGAAAACTTTTAAAAGAGCATGAATTTATCTCAATAAAAGAATGGCTAGAAAAAAATGAAAATACAAAGTGAAGAAGTTAAAATTTATTTTAAGAATAAGGCAAAAGAGTTTGATGATATTTATGAAAACAGCGGAGGTTTGATAAAGATAATATCCAATAAATTATTTAGGACTGGCATGGCAGAAAGATTTGATTTAACAATAAAATCTTGTGTGGATTTAAAAAACAAAAAAAAGGCGAGAGATATCCTTGATATCGGCTGTGGCGCAGGGAGATTTGCATTTCCATTAGAAAGGGCAGGATTATCTGTCTATGGAATTGATTATTCCTCTGAAATGATAGATCTTGCAAACCTTTATTTAAAAAGATATAAACAAAAGATAAATCGCATTCCAAAAATAAAATTTGAAGTATCTGATTTTATAAAAGACTTTGACAAAAAAAGGCATTATGACATAACATTGGCTTTGGGGGTTTTTGATTATGTGAAATATCCGTTGTTTTTTATTAAAAAAATTAAGGATATTACAAAAAAGGCCATTATTATGTCCTTCCCAAAAAAAATAACTCCTCAAATGCCCATAAGAAAGTTATGGCTTTTGCTAAGGCATTGCCCCGTTTATTTTTATACTTTAAATGAAGTAAAAAAGATTTTAGAACAGTCTAAAATAAAGAATTATAAAATTTGGGAGGTTTCTGCAGGATATCAAGTTTTAGCTTACATGTCTGCAAATTAAAATTTTCAGATGAAACTTTCTGTAATAATCCCTTGTTATAATGAAATAAAAAATGTGCCTCTAATTTTAAAAAAGGTTGAAGAAGTAGTTCTTATTAAAAGTATGAAAAGAGAGATAATTATCATTGATGATGGCTCTACTGATGGCTCTAAGGAATATATAAAAAATAAAGTAAGCAACAAGATAAAAAAGATTTACCATAAAAAAAATAGGGGTAAAGGTGCTGCATTGAGGACAGGCATTAAATACGCGACAGGGGACATCATACTTTTCCAGGATGCTGACTTAGAATTAAACCCTCAAGAGTATAATAAGTTGATTCTTCCTATAATTAACGGAGATTATGACGTGGTTTATGGTTCAAGATTTTTAAATCAGCACAAAGCTTCAAGTATAGCCCATCTTTTGGGAAATCTCTTCTTAACATTTGCCACAAGGGTTTTATATGGCGCAGATATTACAGATATGGAAACTTGCTATAAGATATTTAAGAAGGAAATTATTCAAAACATAAATTTAAACTCTGATGACTTTAATATAGAACCAGAGATAACTGCTAAAATACTAAAAATGGGCATTAAAATAAAAGAAATATCAATAACCTATAATCCCCGATCAACGAAGGAGGGTAAAAAAATGAAATGGAGATATGGGCTTGGAGCAATTTGGACTCTTTTATATTGGAGACTAAAAAACTAATTTTTTATATAAATAAATAATGGAAATAATGCTAATAAATGCTAAAATTACCGATAATAAAACTATCCAATGAGATAGTTTATTTAGGAAAAAATCTAAGAATCCTTGAGTAGAGTAGTTATCAAATTGCGAACTGGCTGGAACATAACCTATGGAGTTTATATGCATTCTTTTGGGGCTGTTTGCTAAAACTAAAATCTGTTCTTTTAGATTTAAGCGAGATTTATAAATTCTTATGACCTTTTCTTTATTTGAAGAAATGCTGTATGGACTTTTTGGGTTCTGTTCATAAATCTCTTTAATTAATACGCCATTTTGCTTAAAAAGCTCTGTTAACTGCTCCATTGTGGAGTTTAATTCTGAAGATATCTTTCCCCCACCCCATCCACAATCGTCTTTTACGCATTCTAAATAAAAGATATCTAATGGAACTACCTCTCCATCAATGTTCTCTTGAATGCCGAGAAACTCTATAAATTCTGCTCCTTCAATATATTGCTTTTCATACAACATCCAATTTAACCTGCCCCTATAAATTCTGCTGTCAGTAATAATTAAGGACCCGGGAGGGATATTTTCTTCTTTGAAGTCTATTACCTGCGCTATGTGGCTTTTTCCATATAAAATTGGCTGGCCTCCTTTTGACATCGCAAGCCAAATTAAAGAGAAGATAAATATAAAAATTAAAATATATTTATCGGGGTGTTTTTTTATTAGTCTGTAAATATTTTCACTTAGATTATTCAAAGAAAATGCAGCTAAAGGAATAGTAAAAATACTTAAGAAAATGAAGTGCTTTGGCAACAAAATTATTGAAGCCAATAAAGGTAGAATAAATAACAAATTAAGGAAAAATATCACTAAATAACTTTGGTATTCTTTTCTTTTAAAAAGAATCATCAATATGCCTAAAATTCCAAAATAAAAAACCACTGGATCCCCTACCCTAACATAATCTATTGCTATAAATAAAGTTGGAGTCTGCCCCCCATAATTTGTAGAATTTCCTAAAATTAACCCTTTCCAATCATTTTTTGCATTAAACTGATGATCCCAGCCGTAATATTGCTCAGAAATATTTTTCCCAACGCCCAAAGTTCTTGTAAATTGTAAATCTAAGAATCCCTTATCTTTATATAAAAGATAATTGTGGGTTAATGCGGGAATTGCAAAAATAAATGCAAATAATAAAAATATAGATATACCTTTTATATTTTGTTTTGTAAATATTTTTTTCTTTTCTTTTCTTTTAACGTAAGAATAATATAATAATAAAGATGGAATGAAAAATAATGGGTAAACTTTAGTATAAAGAGCAAGCCCGATTAAGATTCCGCTTAAACAAAAATATCTATTTTTTCCCTGGGTCCTGACTGCTTTAATAAAGATAAGCATCCCAAATAAAACAAAGAACATTGCCATTACATCCATTTCTGCAATGGTGCTTCTTACTAAGAAAGGAGAAATAGCAAAAAGAAATGCTGATATTAAAGATACTTTTTCATTAAAGAAGTTTTGAGATAAAAGAAAAATCAAAATAATACTTAATGAACCAAAAATCAATGCTGCAATTCTTGATGTAAAGTTATTGATTCCAAACAAAGAGTAAATTACATTTGTAAATGCATACCATAAACCGGAAGACTGGTCATATGTTTCAAGCTTACCTGCTCCTATAAAATTAATTGGCCTTAATGAATGCACTGCATCGTCGGCATAAACTCCAAGATTTACTGCTGCAATTATCCTAAGAACAAATCCTAAAAAGAATATTAAAATCAAATAAAATGCGGGTTTTTTTATATTAAAGAGGCCATCAATTATTCTTGATAACCTGCTTATTTCATTCTTATCTTTCATTTTCGCAGACTAATGGATATTTATTTGCTCCTAAAATTTAATTTCGCATTATTTTTCTGGAAATTAGAGCAGGGGTAATTAGAAAATTTAGTATATAAATTATTGTATATATCTTTAAAAAATAAGAGGTTTCATAAGATTAATGAAAAAAGTGTCTATAATTATTCCTGCCTACAATGAAGAGAAAAGAATAGGAAAGACTTTAAAAGAATATTCAAGATATTTTGAGAAAATAAGACTTAAAAAAAAGGTAGATTATGAGCTGCTTATTGTAATAAACAACACCACTGATAAAACCTTAGAATTAGTAAAGAGAGAGTCTAAGAAGAATGAAAGAATCTTATATTTGGACCTGCTTCGCGGAGGAAAAGGCTATGCAGTAATAGAGGGCTTTAAAGACTCTTTAAAGAGAAACAATGATTTAATTGGTTTTGTAGATGCTGATATGGCAACTTCTCCTGAAGAATATTATAAACTAATTGAAGTTTTGTTAATTCCTAATAACTTTGAAGGAGTTATTGCCAGCAGATATATAGATGGATCTAAGATATATCCTCATCCTACATTACAAAGAAAGGCGGCTAAACTTGCGTTTAATTTTGTTGTGAGGTCTGTACTATTCCTGCCTTTTCACGATACTCAATGCGGTGCTAAGATGTTCAAACGAGCAGCAATTGAAAATGTTTTGAAAAAATTAACTATGTCCAACTGGGCATTTGATGTAGAACTAATTTATGCAGCGAAAAAAAACGGATTTAAGATAGTTGAAATGCCTACAATCTGGATAGATAAGGAATATTCAAAAATAAATTTTTGGAAAGCTGGTCCTTGGATGGTTTTCGGAGTGATGAGGCTAAGATTAATAAACTCTCCTTTTAAAAGTTTGTTGAGGATTTATGATAAGTTGGTGAAGAGAGTACCAAGATGAAAAAGTTAAACATTGGCTGCGGAGAAGACCTAAGAGAGGGGTACGTTAATCTTGACTTCTTTAAACATAAAGGGATAGATGTAGTCCATAATTTAAACAAATTTCCCTGGCCATTTAAAGATGACACTTTTGATGTGATATATGCATCTCATATCTTAGAGCATGTTGACGATTTACTAAATGTTATGAAAGAAGTTTATAGAATTTCTAAAGACAAAGCGATAATCATTATAAGAGGGCCTCACTTTTCTTGCGGCGTTACTTATAGAGACCCCACACATAAAAGGGCTTTCTCTTATTTTACATTTGATTATTTTTGTAATACTGAAGAATATTATAATCGGAAAGAGATGGGGCTATTTAAACTAAAAAACAGAAAGCTTAATTTCACAAGGCTGGCTTTTACTTTTTTGAACAAGATATTTAATCCTATTATAAATCTTAATCCGGAGATATATGAAAGATTTTTTTGTTGGATGCTGCCCTGCTCTGAAGCTCTATTTGAATTGGAGGCAATAAAATGCTAAAACTTTCTTTTTTAATCGCATATTTAATTGGTAAAAATATATCTTCAGCCCCCATAAAGTTTTTAATATCCCTAAATTAACTTAAGGGATGAAATGTGTTATTTTTTGTGGAGGCAAGGGCACTAGAATGGGAGAATCTGCAAACGGCTTGCCAAAGCCTCTTTTAAAAGTGGGTGATAAACCTATTTTAGTTCATATTATGAATCATTATGCAACCTATGGGGTAAAAAATTTTATATTATGCCTTGGATTTTATGGGGAAAAAATTAAATCTTACTTTTCTGAAAACCCCCCAGATTATAGTATCCAAATGGTTGATACGGGAGAAGATTCAACAAAAGCTGAAAGATTATTTAAGGTTCGGGATTTGCTAAGAGGAGAAGATAACTTTTTTGTGTCTTATGGAGACGACCTTTCTAATGTTAATATCTCGGAGCTCAAGAATTTTCATGAAAAAGAGGGCAAAAGTGTCACGCTCACTGCAATAAAACTTCCGAATCCTTATGGAGTGCTGGAATTTGACGAGGTCAAACCAATGATTGTCTCTGGTTTTAAAGAGAAGCCTTTAATGAATGAGTGGGTTAATGGAGGGTATTTTGTATTCAAGAATAGGGTTTTAGACTTTCTTTATGCCGGGAAGGATTTAGAAAAAGAGATATTTGGAGAACTATCTCGCGATAAAGAGATTGCTGCTTTTAGACATGCTGGATTTTGGAAGTCAATGAATACTATGAAAGACCATATAGAATTAAACGAATTGTTTGAGAGCGGAGAGTTAGACAAGATATTTAAACAAAATAAACGGGAAACTAAGAGTTATGAAAGTCAATAAATTCTGGCAAGGCAAGAAGGTTTTTGTGACTGGTGGAACCGGATTTATTGGCACCTATTTAATAAAAGAACTTTTGGATGAAGGTGCAGAGGTTTTTTGCTTAACTCAAGAACTGCCCAAAAGATCTAATTTTGAGAGATTTGAATTAAGCAAAAAAGTAACTTTGATTTTTGGAACTGTTCTTGATTCCAACCTTATAAATCTCTCTCTTAAAAAATACGAAATAGACTCTGTTTTTCATTTGGCTGCACAGCCGCTGGTACAAATTGCTTTGAAAAATCCTTTTGAGACAATCCAAACAAATTTTATGGGAACCCTAAATATCTTGGAGGGGTGCAGAATTTATGGAGTCAAAAGAATAGTTATTGCATCTACAGATAAAGCTTATGGTGAAAATAAAAATCTTCCTTATGAAGAAAATTTCCCTTTACAAGGACAATACCCTTACGATGTTTCAAAATCTTGCGCAGATTTAATTGCCCAAGGATACGGAAAGACTTATGATTTGCCCATTGCAATTACTAGATTTTCTAATGTTTATGGCGGCGGAGATCTTAATTTTGATAGAATCATACCTCAGACAATCAAACATCTGTTGTTTAATGAACCCATCTTAATTAGAAGCAATGGAAAATTTATAAGAGAATTCTTTTATGTAAAAGATGCTGCTAAAGCTTACTTGAGATTGGCGGAAAAAATAGAAGAATTGGATTTAAAGGGCGACCCTTTTAATTTTGGAACTGACTCTCCAATTGTCCTCTTAGACTTGGTTGAAAAGATAAAAAAAATATCTGGAAAGGAAAATGCTGAAATAAAAATCTTAGATATTGTGAAAGCTGAAATAAAAGATCAGTTTTTGTCTTCTAAAAAAGCAAGAGAAAAACTGAGTTGGAAACCGGATTATGATTTAGATAATGGAATTAAAGAGACATATGAATGGTATAAAGAATATTTTGGGAAAACTATGTAACCTTCTTTTTTATTGAATATAAAACTGCCGCTGCTTCTCCTCCTTTTATTAAAAAGAATCCTAATGCTAAAATTGGATGCATTATGAATTTTTTCCATTTCCTAAAGTATCTAAGGATAGAAATCTGTTTCTTGAATATTTCAGGATGTCTCTCTTTATATTCTTTGAAAGACTTACTATAATAAAGCATCCTTTTTATTATCTTAATATATTTTAATTCTCCTTCATTGTGTAAAAGACTCTTCTTTATTTCTATAACTTTTATTTTTTTATTACCTTTCTTTATGCGATAAAATAAATCCAAATCCTCTGCTCCAATAATTTTTTCATCAAATCCCTTAGCTTTAAAAAAAAGCTTCTTGGGATATATTCTTACGCCTTGCGATAAGTCTCCTCCGACATAAAAAGATCTTTCAAAAGCCTTGCATTTTGCCCAATATCCTTTTCCAAAGGAAATCTCCGGAACCATAATAAGAGTGTTTGGATAGAGATTGGCGTTAATTTCTTTAAGTATGCCGGGGCTTAACTCCATGTCAGAATCTACAAAAAAAAGATATCCCGATTTTGAATTTTGTGCGCCAATATTTCTTTTTTGGCATCTTTCTTTTCCTTTAAGAATCAACTTGTCTGCGTATTTTTTGGATATTTCTGCTGTTCCATCGGAACTCTCTTCATCCACAACAATTAACTCAAAATCTTTAAAACTCTGATTTTTAATTGACTTGAGGCATTTTTCTATTACGTCTATATTATTATAAGTTGTGAGGATTAAAGATATTTTCGGCTTTATGACCATGTTTTTTATTTGTATAACCTCTTTATAAATTTTTACAATGCCTAAGTATTTAAAAAGTATGCTATTTTTTATTTTTGCTATAATGAAAAAAATTTTATCTATCTATGACTTCCTAAAGGAACTTGGCGGTTTGGAGAGAGTGATGTTTTTTCAGGCAAACAAACTTAAAAAAAGTCATGAAGTAAATCTTGTTTTTGGGTATGTTTCTGAAAAAGAAAGAGAAAAAATAATAGAAGAACTTGAGCTTAACAAAGAGATAAAGGTTTTGCAGATGAGCCGTCTGCGCAATGAGATTTTACAATTAATTATCTCGTTTCTTTTTCCTTCAAGGATTAAAAAGCATGATGCTGACCTTCTTATCTGCCATAGCTTTATGGCTTCGCGTATGGCCTATTACAAGAAAAAAGAACAAGGGACACCTTATGTGGTAATACTTTATCATCCTCCAAACTTTATTTATTCTAATACTAAAGGATGGGCGAATAATCTTCCCCGTTTTTTTGCAAGAATTCTTGGCAAAGTAATAGGATGGAAGATTAAAAAAATAGATTATAAAGCGGTTAATGCTGCTGATGCAGTAATTGCCATAAGTGAATACAGTGCTAAAAGAGTTAAGGAGATATATCGCCTTAAGCCGTTTATAGTATATCCTCAAGTTTCCAACTTTTTTAAATTAATTAAAGAAAATGAAAAGAAAGATTTTTTGGATAAAAAAAAGATTAAAAATAAATTTTTATTTGCACACGGAAGAATTATCCCTGATAAAAATTACACTATCCTGCTTGATGTTATGAAGAGTATGCCCGACGAGGATTTAATAATTTCCGGAGGAATATCTGAAAAATATAAGGAAGAATTAGAAAGAAAGATAACTGAAGGGGGATTGCAAGAAAGAGTTAAGATACTTGGCAGAATATCCGGTGAAGATTTGCTTGGGTATTATAATTGTGCGGAGGTTTTTTTAATGCCTGCGCAAAAAGAGGACTTCGGCTTAACTCCTGTTGAAGCAATGGCTTGTGGGTGCACTGATGGCACTCTGGGGGTTGTTGAGAAATATACTAAAAAATCTAAAAAGTTTAAACATTATATCTTAAACTTAAGAAGGGGAAAAAATGTGGTCATTGATAATATTATAAAAAAATCTCAGGGGGATATAATAATAATAAATGATGCTGATTGGATTTTTACATTTAAAAACAAAGAGGCATTGAACAATTTTTTTAAAATATTTGATAATCCTAAAATTGGCGGCATTGCAGAATCTTTTCCTGCAGAATGGGATGAGAAAAAAATAAAAGAGGGAAATTTTATTTACAAGGCGGTTGCTTATGGAAATTATTTTTGGATTAAATATTTAAAAGAGAAATTTACCTGCAAAGAGAACAATAATTTATTTATCACAAAATCCTCTATGTTCCTTACGAATATATTCAGAAGAAAGCTATACAACCCCTGCTATTCATTAGGCGATGATTTTGAAAGAACGAGCGACATAATAAATAGAAGTTATAAAATTGCAGTATTTAATGATCCTTTAGTTCCAAGAATGATAGTTTCCTATAACTATATCGGCTTAAAAGATTTGACTAAACAAAAGATAAGGACTGCAATTGCCCGGAGGCAAATTAATAATCCTCTTTATATTAACTATCTGTCCATGATGAGTTACATTATTTTAAGTTCATGGAAAAAAAGTTTTTACTGCGGCATTGCAGTTAGTTTTTGGGCAGTAATCTTGATGGCTGGAGAATTAATTTCTAAATTTAAAGCTGCTGATACTAAGATAGGCTGGCAGCTGCGGGCAGAAAGGCATAGTGACCAATAAAAATCCGAAGAACTAAATTGGTGCACTATGACTAAATTGAAGGGCTATAATTATAAAACTATTTTCTTTATTTCTTTAATAAAATCCTTCTTTATGGCATTATAAGAAAACTTCTTTGAAGCAAGGATTATTTTTCTTCTATTCTTCTTTTTAATTTTTGACTCTATCGCAAGATCTATCTTATTTGCAAAATCCTTCAGATTATAAGGTTTTGCATAATAACCGCTGACTCCGTCTATCACTTGCTCTGTCGGACCTGCCCCATCTCCCCAAATAACTACTGGAGTACCGCAAGCCATAGCTTCTGCTGGAACAAGCCCGAAATCTTCATTTGGAGTTGGGAAAGCAAATATCAACGCATTGAAGTAATATTCTTTTATCTGATTTGTGTTTAATCTGCCAAGAAATTTTATTTTAATACCCTTCTTTTTTGCAAGGGACATCAATTCATTCTTATAACTATCTTCTACAGAACCTGCTAAGTATAGAGGAATTTTGTTTCTTAAATATTGAAGAGCCTCAATTAGCCAACCATACTTTTTATCCGGAATTATTCTGCTTGAACTAAAAATATATTTTTCTTTTATCTTTTTATTTGAAGGGATGCTAAATTTTGGATCTAATGGGGGATAGGATATTATGGGCTCGTTTTTATAAAACGAGGAATATATTGGATTTAACTTTCTTTTTGTAAATAAGCTATTCATGAAAATTAAATCATTTTTTTTAATTAAGCTTTTATCAATCTTTTTTAATAAGTTGCCAAAGATTATAGAACAAGCAACAACAATCCACCTTTTAAAACCCTGTGTTCCTTTGGCCCATTCTTTTTTTTCATCCCAGTTTAGATATAAATAATGGGGATAGTGGTTTATGTAATTTATTTTCTTTGAATTTTTATTCCTGACTAAAAAATTTGCCGGAGAGCTATAGCTTAAAAAAGCTACAGGATTGTATTTCTTCAGCTTGTTAAACCCTAAGAAACATAAAATTAGATTGAGAGATTCTATTTTAGTATGAAATCTATTTATTGATTCTATCTTAAGCCCTTCAAATGGGAGCTGATTTAAAATTCTTTTATCAAAGTGGCATGTAAGGATTTTTACCTCGTAACCTTCCTCCTGCAACATTCTTGCATGATTTATTATTTCTCTTTCTAAACCGCCCTGCTCTGATAGAAATTCATAAATTAGATAGATATTTTTTTTCTTATCCATCCACAAGTTTTTATTAAACACTATTTAAATATTGCCGTTAGCATTGAGGTGCTCTGCTGTCCAGTCGTAGAGCTTTTTAATGCCCTCATCTGCAGAAATCTTTGGTTCCCATCCTAACATTTCTTTTGCCTTTAGGATGTTTGAGTAAAAAACTTTTTGGTCGCTTGGCCTCCATTCCGCAAACTTTGGTGAAATATTTAATTTTTCACATAGTTCTAGTAAAGAAATTGTATTTTTGTAGCCACCACCTATGCTAAATACTTCTCCTTTTAATTTTTCATTTCCTCCAACGAGATTCCTTCCTTCTATAATTAAAAGGTTAACAACATCATCAATATATAATAAATCTCTTACCTGTTTGCCGTCACCAAAAATAGTAATTTCTTGTCCGAGCAATTTTTGCCTGATAAAATAGCTTACCCATCCCTGGTCCACAATTCCAAATTGATTTTCACCATACATACATGAAAAGCGGTTTACAATTCCTCCGAATTCTCTTACATAAATTTCTCCAGTCAACTTTGAGCAACCATAGGGGGTATGCTTTTTAGCGTCTATTGGAAAGTCCTCATGAATTCCTTTCTGGCTTAATTCTCCATCAAAGTCATATCTCTTTTCAAACTCTTTTATTAAAACATTATTGACATTATCTCCGTAGACCTTGTTTGTTGAAGCATATATTAGAGGGATGTTGTATTCATAAGCGACCCTTGCTACATTAAATGTACCCTCTGCATTTATCTTAAAGTCACTAATAGGACTTGTTACGCTTTTTGTTACTGCTACTTGTGCTGCAAAATGATAGATGATATCTGGCTTTTCTTTTATAATTACTGATGGTGTGTCACTGATTTCTACCTCATAAACTTTTATTAAGGGATATTCTCCTTTTAGTTTTTTTAAATTTGTTTCTGCGCCTGCCCTTGAGAGATTATCACATAAAACCACACTTGCTCCGGATTTGATAAGCTTTCTAGCAAGATTAATTCCCAAAAATCCCGCCCCTCCGGTTATCACAACTTTCATAATTTCCTTTGTTGGAAGGTGTTTTTAAAGATTGTTGTGATGATCTTACTTTTATAGATAATTCTGAAAAAGTCATGTAGCCTACAGAATTGCCCATATGAGATTATAATCGGTTAATAAATCTTTTATGAATAAATTATTTCGTAGACAAAAACATCCTGTTTAATTGCTACTAAATTAAAAGTTATGCCTCCATATTTTCTTGATTCTTTTATGTCCTGCTTCTGACCTGCAAAATCTATCTTTGTTTCCATGAAGGGTATTTCCCACGCAATAACTCCCCCATTAGATTGAACTATCCTTTTCATCCAGTCAGGATAGCCCGGCTCTGAAAAAGAAACTAAAATATATTTTATATTGGGATTATCCTTCAACGAAATTAAGCTGCTTGCAAAATGAGCTATGCTTTCTGGATCGTCTTTCACCCATTCTCTCGCATGAACTGTTTTTTTCTCTGAATAATATTCAACTTGGGGCATTCCGAGTGTTAAGATTAAATCGTCCTCATTAGAAATTTCTTTTAGCAGAAGACCTGCTTCTCTCATTCCCGTAAAACTATCAATTTTGTTTTTAACAACGGCATCTCCGGTTTTAACCTGATAATATCCTGCTAAAATTACAACTAAAACTAAAAATATGACTGCGAAAGCTTTATTATGCTTTTTTAGGTAGTCGCTGATTAATAAGATTGAATGAGAGAAGCAAATGAAAGAGCTGAAGATTAAAGGATAGTACCATCTTGGCTCTCCGAATGTATCTGGAGTTCTTAAAATATAAATAAAAAATGCTAAAGTAATTATTATAATTAATATATTAAATAAATTTGCTCTTGAAATTTTGTCTTTCTTTATGTGCCCGAAAGTTAATATTAATCTCCACAGAAGGATAATAAATCCTATCCAGAAAAGATATAAAGTTATGCTTGATAATATTGTTCCGAAAGAGAAGTATGCTGCGAATACTTTTAGGGGGCTAAAATCTATTGGATTCTCTTTATGAAAATATCCCTGTGCAACCCCCTCTATTTGCGAATTAAAAATCAAATTCTCTGATATTAAGAATAATCCTATAACTAAAATTAAACTTATCCAACTTGATTTATCTTTTATTAGACTTTTCCAGTTTTTAGTGAAAACAAGATGTGCAAAAATAAATACTCCAAATAAGAAATATCCTCGTCTAATCATATAGGTGAGCATAACAAAAATAACTGTCAGTGGAAGAGCCCACTGGGGGTTTATTTTTCCGAATATTTTTTCCTTGTTTTCATAACCCTTCCAAAAAATATAAATTGCAAACAATCCTGTAAAAAGCGCAGGGATATCAACGTGAAATCTTGTTGTGTTAAAAATGTGGTCCCATAGAACTGCCATTAAAAATGCAGATATTAAGCCCATCCTTTTATCTTTGTACATCTCATTTGAAATTAAATAAACTAAAACCACACTTAAAACTGCGGGGATGAATTGAAATAAAAATTTTATCGCGGTTTCTCCAAAACCTATTTTAAACATTGCTGCTGCAAGAAACGGAAAAAGAGAATTGTGTTTTGTGGTTACAATCCAACTTACTCCGAGACCTGCGAGGTTTTTTGCATATGCTAAATAATCTGCCTCGTCCCACCATAATGGCTGATTTTTAGTGAGAACAAAATAATAAAATCTTAAAATTATTGTGAAAATTATCAATCCCAAAAATGCCAAATTATAATTGTCTTTCAACCAGTTTTTTATTTTTTCTTTTCTTATCTCTTTTTCTTCCATTTGATTATTAATAAAAAGAGTTGTTTTTATTTATATCTATTTCGTGCTTTCAACCCTTTTCCAAATTTCTTCTCTTTTTCTTTTTTTGATATTAACGTCCTGGTATATTTTAAACCATAAATAAATTCTTGACAGATATAACTCTATTAACCAAAAAAATTCCTTAGCATTTGATATGTATCTAAACAACTGAAATGCGCCTAAAGACTCTTTTTTGAATGACCTTATTTCTATGTTTATTAATTTTTTTATTTGGTTGTATCCGCCGGTGCTTCTTCTTTTTTGGATAATCCAGTCTTTAAAGTTTGAGGGGTATTTTATATAAACCTCTGATTTTTCTGAATAAGCTATTTGATATCCTTTCTTGTAAACTTGATGAGAGATGAATCCGTCTTCTGATAAAAGCTCTTCGTCAAGATGCGGGAATAATTCTCTTTTGATTGCAAATAAATATCCCGAACAGAAAATTCTTTTTTTGAATTTTATTGCTTTTTTTCTTCTTTCGTTTGCTATTTCTGAAAGTAAAAATGCCCAGTAGCCGTACCGCGTATTTTTGCTGCTTATTGAAACAGGCCTTCCTGAAACCGCGCCTACTTTTTTGTCTTTAAAATAGCTTAACAACAACGAAATGGATTTTTCATTTATATAGACATCGCCGTCTGTTAATACTAAAGTATCTCCCTTTGATTTATTGACTGCTAAGTTTAACGCGGCGGGTTTTCCTTTTCCTGCGTCTTTTATAATTTTTATTGACTTGTCTTTTGATGAATATTTCTTAGCTTCATTTAAAGTTTCGTCGTCGGGGGCAACGACTAAAATTTCTGAATTTTTTATTTTGTTTTCTAATATCTTTTCTATTGCTCTGCCTATTGTTTTGGGTTCTTTGAGCGCGGTTATTATTATGCTAATCATTTTTTATTGCCTCTTCATATAGTCTTAGTGTTTTTTTAGATATTAAACCCCAGTTATAGCCTCTTGACTTATTTATATTATTTTGAGAAATTTTTTCTTTTAATTTTTTATTGTTTAGGAGCTCAATTATTTTATCGGCAAATTTTTCATTATTTTTGTATTCAATAAGGAATCCGTTTTCTTTGTCTTTTAATTCATAAGGGATCCCGTTTACAGGGGTCGCAACTATGGGCAGACCTGATGCCATTGCTTCAAATAAGGTCAAGGGAAGGCCTTCACGATAACTTGGCATGACAAATACATCGGCTGATTGATACATTTTGATTATTTCGTTTCTGTCTCTTGTTTCCGGGAGAAGAATTATCTTTTTTTCGTTTTTGATTTTGTTTTTAACTATTTCTTTCATTCCTTCGTCAGGACCCCTCATTATAAATATTGCATCTTTTCTTTTTTTTAGAATTGTTTTTGCAATTTCTACAAACTGCTCCGGGCCTTTTGTAAAGTTAAGTCTGCCGAAGAAAAGCACAACTTTGTCTGTTTTTTTCACGTTAAACTTTTTTCTGAAATCATTATTTTTTATTTTGACGAAAAAGTCTTCTGACATGCCGTTTGGAATGTTGATTATTTTTTCTTCCTTGCCTCCGTATTTCTTTATGTAGCTAAATTCCCAAGGAGTTATTGCTACTATTTTATTTGTTGAGCTTAATGCGAGTCTTGAGAATAAATTATAACTTGCTAAAATTCCAAGCCTTCCGATTAATGAACGCGGGGCGTCGCTCCATGGGCAGTGAGTTGTATGAACGTGGGGAATTTTTTTTATTTTGCTTACCATTGAAGAAATTATGAAATGGGGGTGCGCAAATAAGTGGCTGTGAAGAATGTCAAAATTTTCTTTTATTAGCTTATTAAACAGAGACGGCCAAAAAGTCATGAAGTTTGCTGCTTTGAACCAGTATTTACAGCGATGTATTTTTACTCCGTTTACCTCGTCTTCTTCCGCGGGGATTCTATTTTTTTTGTCCCATGCTGGGGCGAAAACATGAACTTCGTGCTTGTCTTTTACCTGCCTCTCTGCTAGTTCTCTTACAACTTGTCCGACGCCACCTATGGCTGGGAAGTATTCAGGAGAGATGTGGGCTATTTTCATGGAAATTCACTTGGAAGAGGTTTATTAAATATTTTGATGGTGGAACTTCAGGGATTTTTTGTCTGGGGATTTTTAAACTAAAGAATTGGTCAATTTCTTTTGATAATTTTAGCAGATTATTAAGCGCTAAGAAAATGACAAAGAGAGTTATATTTCGGAAAAATAGAAATTTAAATTCTTTCAGAGGTAAATGCCTCAAGATCTTTTCCACTTGGCAAATATGCTTCTAATATGCGCCAATTTTGCTCAATACTTCTTTTTGTAAGATTAACACTACGAGTACTTCCATAAATTTCACATTTAACAGAATAATGGTTCTTAACCGAATAGCGTTCTTCTGGTTTTGTTAAAGTTGTCAGAATAGTTGCATTCCCTCTTCTATGGATTAATACTTTGCCTTCTTTTGTTTCCTTAGAATCAAGGGCTATAGCCCTGCTTGAGTCATATATTGTTCTAACACCTTCTTCTGTCATTGCGCCAAGTTCCATTGAAATTTTTCTCATTATAAGTAGTAGAATGAAGTCTTTATAAACTTTCCTGTTTGTCATTTTAAAATTAAGTCTAAATATTAATTATTTATGAGGCACTGCAATCTCTAATTTTAACAATCAATCAATAATTTCACCCAAAAATATAAAATATCTACTATCAAATTAAAGAAAAAGATTTCATGGTTCTGGTTGATGAGATATTAAAAGTCAGTTAAACGCTTTTCTAAGAAGTTTAGTATTTTAGCTGCGGAATTCTCAACATTTTCGTTTACTGAATCTATTTCTATATCCGGATTTTCAGGAGGCTCGTAGGGAACATGCAGACCTATAAAATTTTTTATTTCACCTGATTCTGCTTTTTGATATAAGCCCTTAACATCTCTTTTTTTACATTCTTCATATGGGCAATTAATAAATAGCTCTATAAAATTTTCTCCTATTTCTTTTCTTGCATGTTTTCTTGATTCTTTAAATGGTGATATTATTGGAACAATTATAAAATCTACTTTTCCTATTTCTTTTTTGCATAATTCAACAATTAATTTGTTGTTTTCTTTTATATCTTCAGGAGTAAATCCTAAATGCTTGTGCAACCTCTTTCTTACATCATCTCCATCAAAAACAACATAACTTTTCCCTTTGTCTTTAAAATGCTTAATTATTAAATCTGCTATTGTACTTTTTCCGCTGCCGGATAATCCTGTGAACCAGAGGATTTTTGTCATTCAACAAACACTCTTTCCCCTCTTTTAAGTTTTTCCATAATAATTTGGGAAATTTCTGGCCTCATAAACCATTCTGGCGGTAATTCTCCTCTTTGAAGCATTTCTCTTGCCTGCGTTCCTGAAAGATGAAATTTGCTATCTTCGGGGTGTTCTATAAATTCGGGTTCATGAATATAATTTTCTTCAAGCCCTGAATAAAAGACTTTGTCAAATTTTATCGGGCTTATTCCTAATTCTTCTTTTGTGAATTTATCAAAAATATGATGCGATGCGTTTGGATGATAAAAGTTACCGACACCAGTATGATCTCTTCCTACAATAAAATGTGAGCATCCGAAATTCTTTCTTACTAATGCCGTAAATATTGCTTCCCTTGGCCCGCAATATCTTGAGTAACTTGCGAACGTCCCCATTACTACTCTGGATTTGGGATAAAATTCTTCAATCATCTTTTCATAAGACTTAATGATTACATCTGCTTCAAAATCTCCCTGCTTTTTTTTACCGACTACTGGGTGGACAAACAATCCGTCGCATAATCCTCTTTTCAATCCTTCTCTTTGTATGAACTCGTGGCTTTTATGTATGACATTTCTCGTATGAAATCCTACGACCCTGCTCCAACCTCTTTCTGAAAAAATCTTTCTTGTTTGTTTGGGGGTTAATTCATGAACTTTGTAATCTGAAGGCCTTCTCTTCAGTAGGCTTAATTTTCCTCCTAAGAAGCAATCTTTTAATGCCATAAACCTTCTTACTCCCGGATGCTCTAAACTTAATGTTCCAAATATTTTTTGGGCTTCTTCCTCTTTGTTTATTTTGTATTTTTCATTTAAATGAAAAAGGGCATAAACTTCGTCTTTAAATGTTAATGCGATTTGCTCTCCTTCTAAAAGTTCTTTTGCTTTTTTTTCATCAACTGAAAGCAAAATTGGGAGCGGCCAGATTATACCATTTGTCAGACGATATTTATCAACTACGGATCTGAAATCATGGCTTCCTAAAAATCCTTCTAAGGGACTAAACGCTCCAACAGCAATTTGTTCAATGTCCATTAAAGATTCTTCATCAATTTCTATTTTTTTATCTGGAATGTCTCCATTGTAATCTGGAATGAACCTGTCCACTAATCGTCCTCCATGGGGCTTGATTAATGATTCTGGAGCTTCTTCTGAAAAAAGATAGTTTGTTTTTTCTATATTATTTATTAAATCTCCCCCTTCTTTTTGAACAAACTCAACTTGAGAAATCAAATTTGACAACATGTTTACTGTTTCTATCGGGTGCTTTCCTACTGCAACTTCTTTAGTTAATGCGATTCCCGTTGCACCATCAAGAATTGTGTTTATAATATCGTTGACTTCTGCTTTGTTTGGCTTTAAACTAAACGCCATTTGCTCCAGAGTATTTGTTGCGACAAAAGCTTCCTTTCCTAATTCGCTGACTTTTCTCAAAATTAATTTTTGTATGAATGGAATTTTTTCCAAGGAAACCTGGCTGCTCAAATCTCCTCTGTCAATTAAAATCCCGTCTGAAATTTTGGCAATTTCCAGAAAATTTTCCAAACCTTTTTTTGATTCTATTTTTGAATAAACAATTGCATCAGGGTAGAGAAGCTTGAACTTTAATACGCTATCCGGAGATTCCATAAAAGATAATGTAAAATATTTGATGCCATATTTTTTAGCCAACTCAATTGCTAAATGGTCTTTCTTACTGAATGGGGGGAGACTGAATGTAGGACTTTCAATTTGAACTGCTTTTTTTCCTCCAATCTTTCCACCCATAATTACCCTGCATTCTAAATATCCCTCTTTGAACTTGCTGTCGTCAACTAACCTTAATAAAACTGAATTAAACTCTAATGAAATTAAATCTCCTTTTTTTAGCTTCTGTATTATTCCTAAAGGCTTCAGGAATAAGTTAGAGGAATCGCAGTTAATCTTTTTATTGTGAACTTTTACAATATTTCCTTCTGGAAAGTCTATCTCTACTGTATTGCCGGTTCTTACCTGTGATCCTTCAGTATCAATTATAATTGGGACATTGCATCCTAAAAGGTCTTTTATTCTTTGTTCTATATCCTCTTCTTCTGTATGAGACAGATTAATTCTAAAAAAACTAACTCCTCTGCTTTTTAGAGTTTCTAATATTTCTGACTTGTTTGAAGCAGGACCTATTGTTGCAATTATTTTCACTTTTTTTAACATGATATCACATCAAATAGGGGATTTAAAAAGATATTTATGATTGATTGATAAGCTGAGTTTTTAAGATTTGCATTAGATATAAGATTTTCTTTTAATTCTAAATAGTTTTAAAAAGAAAAACGATTTAAATTATTAATGGTTCATATAAAGGAAGTTGCAAAATATTTTAAAGCGGACCATCTTACAAGGCCCTTGATAAAATATTTTTACTATCCTCTCTCTGTTTCTCTTTCCTGGATTGCTGTTTCATTGGGATGGCATGCGCATTTTGTTAATCTCTTAGGATTATTTTCGGGGTTGACTGCCGCGTGGATAATTTTATATCTTGGTGGGAAATTGATGATTTTAGCTGGAATTTTAGTTCTTTTTGGGCTTGTAGTTGATTTGTCTGATGGAACTGTTGCACGATTTTATAACAAAAAAAATGCTATGGGTAAATGGCTTGACGAGAGTACTGGATTCATAAGTTTTTGCTCCGTCTTTTTCGCTTTAATGATAAAAACTTTCGTGGAGAATGGAGACATTAGAATAATATACTTAGGAACTTATACAATATTTTCTTATATGATGATAAATTATGCCGCACTATTATCTGAAGTGTTGAGGAATAAGTTTAATTTATCTAATCCAATGGATAAAATGAGGCAGAAAGCGAGCAGAACATTTTTCGGGATAAGCCCTGGAATATTTTCTTTTGCGTTAGATATTCAATGGACTTTGATAGCCTTGGGCGTTGTTTTTGATGCGCCTTATTTCTTATTCATTACATTCAGTATTTTGTCAAGCATACAATGGATGGCAAGGTATATTATATTTTGGGGAAAATAAGAAATGTTTATTAATTAACAATATGAACTTGTAGTATGTATAAATCTAGAGTATTAAGGACTTGGCTAGCGAAGAAATATCTTTTCCCCCTCTTTAAAGAGCTTGGTTTCAAGCCAGAACAATTGGTTATTTTCAGGGTTGGTTTTGCTATGCTCACTGGCTTTTCTATCCTATTTTTAAATCACCCTTATTCAATGGCTTTGCTCACAATTTATCAATTTGTTTTTTTACTTGACTATATTGATGGAGACCTTGCTAAGCATTATAAAAATTTTTCTCTCAAATGGAATCTCTTTGATAGAACTGCCCATTATTTAATCTCAGCTTTCTTTTTGTTTGTAATTACTGCTTCATATTCTTTTAGAACTCAAAATGATTTATTTCTAAATATTGGAATAGGGGGCAGCATTTTTTTGATTTTGGCAATGATTGTAGAGTATAAATGGGTTATTGAAGGAGATAGAAATTCTTTAGATGGCCTAAGAGATACTCCTGACAAGATGGGAATTTTATCGCCAGTTTATACTTTCCTGCAGATAGATGGTTCTTTTACGTTTTTCTATTTTTTTGTAATCTTAGATTTAATCCCTCTGACAATAATTTTTTTCACGACAATACATTTATTAATATTTCTTAAAAAACTATTTATTCTTAAAATAAAATGGCAAATGAAAAAAAAATAAAAATCCCTCTCGGTCCAGAGGGTCGGGGTATTTTTAAGCTTACAACTGGTAACGAAGGTCAAGGCAGAGCCTCGGGGTATTCAACCCAGTTGAAGGAAATAAAGGGAGTTCTTGATAAATTTTACACGGGAGAAAAAGCGAAGACCTACAATAAGTCTAGATTAAATGATATTAGGCAGGTTAATGTATTAGATAGGGAATCAAGTATAATTAAATCTTTTCTAAAAAATTCCATGAGGGGGAACATACTTGATGTGGCTTGTGGAACAGGTATTATGTTTAAAAATTATGGGAATAGAAATATTTACGGAATAGACATCTCTAAAGATATGCTTAAGGTAGCCAAAAAGGATTATCCTTCAGCTAAGCTAAAAATATCTGAAGCAGAGAAATTACCTTTCAATTCAAATTTTTTCTCTGCAGCCATAACTTCTAGATTTATATGCCACACTCCAAATTACAAAAAAATTATAATGGAAATGACCCGCGTAGTTAAACCTGGCGGATCTATTATTATAGACTTTTTTAATAGGAATTCCCTTTCGCTACCGACGACAAAATTAAGGCTTATTAAGGGGCGTTTGAGATATTTTAATCTATTTACTTATAAAGACATAATTAAAATTGCACAAGAGAATAACCTTAAAATAAGATATCTAAAATCAAAGGTCTTCTTTCCTCCAAGCATCTTTCCCAAATTTATGCATTCTTTTGCAAACTCCATTAATCTCTTTTTTGCAGAGTTATTTCCAAAATTATCAAATCCGATGTATATTATGTTTATTAAAAATAAATAACTAGATGAAAATGAAAGATATAAACGCCACGATTGTTATTGAGTTGGAAAACAAATCACAAGAAGAAGTTTGGAGAAACATTAAATATACGAGGAGAAAATATGTTCGACAAGCGCAAAATGGAGGACTAACTTATTGGCAGGCTTTTTCGGATGAAGATTTAAAAAAGATGTATGAAATGCATATGAGAACTCTTGAGGAGGGCGGGGCAGTTAAATGGACTTATGAAAAATGGAAGGACTTTGTTTCCCCGGCAAAGGATAAATTTTTTTATATTGGAAAGGGCAAAAAAATAATTGGGTGCTTTGCTTTAGGAGAGATTACTGAAAGGTTGTATGGAAGAGAATCTAATAAGCTTGGCATCCGCCCATTGGTTTTTGCGAATAAAAAAGAATACAATCAATATCGCCCTAATGATTATATGTATTGGGAGACTATAAAATATGCTCTTGACAATAAATATTCTTTTGTTGATTTAGGAGGATGGCAGATAAAAGCGAGAGGACATTTAAAAAATGTGAATAATTTTAAAGAAGAGTGGGGAGGGGAAATTTTTTATTACTACTTAAATTATCCTTTTTTCACAGCGGTTAGAAGAAAACTTATAAGAAATGTTGGACTATTCTGGGCATTGAATTCTTTAATTAAAAAATCTGCCGGCAGGATAAATAAAAGTGCCCACGACGAACAAATTAAAAATGCCGCCGCAAGGAATTGAACCTAGAGTTCTTCCATGTGAAGGAAGCGTGTTACCGTTACACCACAGCAGCTAGTTAGATTTCAGAAACTATAATTGTATATAAAATTATCTCAAATAAAAATCAAGATATTTATCTTTCCAAACATCGTCGGAGAGGTATTTTTCTGCGTATTCTCTTGCTTCTTTACTTAATTTTTTTCTTTCTTTTTTGGGCAAGGATAAAAATTCATTTATTTTTTTGTTTGCACTTTCTTTGTTGTCTGATGTTTTAATTATTGCATCAGATTCTTTTGCGTGAATTCTATTTGTATGCAATATTGGAACACCGCAAGCAAGGGCTTCTTCTCCTACGATTCCCATTTGACATCCTTGCCGATGATATGCAAAAACAAGATCTGATGCTGAGTAGTATTTTGGCAGCTGATCATTTGGAACCTTTTCAATTTGAATCATATTTTTATAATTAAATTTAGGCATTCCTTTTTCTATCCACCTGCCTATTAATATAAACTTGACGTTTGAATTTGTTTTTATTATTTCTTTTAATAAATTTCCTCCTTTTCTTTTGGTTATTCTCCCCACGTATACAATAACCTTTTCATCACTTTTTATTTTTAGCTCCTTTCTTGCTTTTTGTTTTGCAATTGGATAAAAGATTTTAGTATTTACAGGGGCATGGAGATAATAGAACTTATTGGTAGGCGATAGAAAGAAAACAGGAGCTTTTTTATAACTATTGTAACCAACGAAAGCTATCTTGTTTGAAAACTTTTCTATGAACCAATAGGGGATTAATGAAAAAAAATAGTTTAATCCTGATTTTGTTAAAGTATCTATTTTGGGGTAATCAATTGAATCCCCTAAGATGTAAAGCAATATTTTTATTTTTTTAAATAATCCTGCAAATATTAAAGGAATTGCCCCAAATGGGTGGCCAAGATTTGATAAAATTTGAATATTCTCTTTTCCGCATATTTTTCTTATTTTAATTAAATTTTTAAGAGGTTTGTTTTTTAAGACAATTAGTTTGGTTCTTTTTAATTTCCATTTGTCTTGATCTTGGTATTTATCAGTTGTAATTAAAAATATTTCAACATCTTTGGGAAAAATGCCCTCGTAATAGCGCATTCTTACTAATCGGTTGAATGCAAATCCTACGGAAAAAAAAGCAATTTTCAGATTTTTATTCATGAAAAGATATTTTTTTATTAATTTATATAGTTTGTTATTATGAAGTTAGAACCGCTAATGAAAAGGTTTTTAACTTGCTGTTTATTTGGTATTTGATGGTTATGTCAATAAGAGGGTATATAAAATCTTATATTGAGCAATTAAAAGAGGACTTAGATAAAACTCCTGTAGAAGATATAGAGAAGCTCATTGTTTTAATAAGAGATTGCTATGAGAATAACAAACAGATATTTATAATGGGCAATGGCGGGAGCGCATCTATTGCATCTCATATGGCCTGTGATTTATCCAAAACGGTATTAAAAAGATTTTACAATAACGAAAAAAGATTAAAAGTTATTTCATTAACAGATAATGTTGCATTAATGACTGCAATTTCAAATGACTTAGCTTATGAAGAAGTATTTTCCCAGCAATTAAGGGGATTACTAAACTCGGGAGATTTGGTAATAATAATCTCTGGAAGCGGGAACAGCAGGAATATAATAAGAGCTGCGCAATATGCAAAAGAAAAGGGAGCAATTGTTTTTGGGATTTTAGGATTTGATGGAGGCGAGATGCTGCACATGGCAGATGAATTCGTTCATTTTAAGATGAATCATTATGGAAGAATAGAAGACTGCCATTTAATGCTTAATCATATAGTTACCTTCTGGTTTGCTCAATATAAAGATCAGAAATTAAATGCCTCAAATGATAACATGGCTAATGAAATTCAAAATTTAGAATATATAAAGCCGGGGTCTAAGAGCTTTTAGTTTTTATTTGAGTTAGTTGGATTATTAAGATTATATCTCAGGAGATAAATCTTTATAAAGAGGATAGTAGAAAGAAATACATGGAAGACTTTGGTGACTCTTCTGAGAGAATTAAAAGTGAGGTCATATCTGAACTTAAGAAAAATGGAATTAGCGATATGATTCCTTCTTCTTTAAGTGGACTTAAAGACTTAAAGATTTTAGTTGTTGGCGATACAATAATAGATGAATATGCTTATTGCGAAACTCTTGGGAGAGCAAAGAAAGAGCCAATACTCGTCTTTAAATATGATTATTCTGAAAATTTTGCCGGGGGAATTCTGGCTATCGCAAATCATGTTTCTGAATTCTCAAATAATGTTACTTTGCTAACAAGTGTGGGAAATGATATTTTAGTTGATGAAATGATCTCAAAAAATCTTAATAAAAATATCTCAAAAAAAATATTTAAAGATTCTATATACCCCACTCTTATTAAAAAGAGATATGTTTATTCCTATAGAGCAAATAAGGTTTTTGAAGTGTATAATAAAGACCCTGAAAAATTGATTATTTCTGAAGACGAGGTTATCAATTATTTAGAAAAAAATTTGAGCTTATTTGATATGGTTATAGTAGGTGATTTTGGTCATGGGATGATTACCGATAAAATAAAAGAAACGCTTTGCAGAAAATCAAAATATCTTGCAATTAATGTTCAAACAAACAGCAGTAATTTGGGATTTAACCTTGTTACTAAATTTAATAAAGCAGATTATATTTCTTTAACTTATGAAGAACTGCAGTTGGCTATGCAGGATAGAAAATCTGACTTGAAAGATTTAATAAAAAAATTAAGCTTGCAGACTAAATGCAAGAAGATTTGTATAACCTTGGGGAAAAAGGGGATTCTTTATTTTGATAACTGGACTTTTAATTATATGCCGATATTTTCTGATAAGGTTGTGGATACTATCGGCGCAGGCGATGCGGTTTTTTCACTTACTTCGCTTCTTGCCTGCAGAAACGCTGATCCTATGTTAATACCTTTTCTTGGAAATTGTGTTGGAGCATTAGCAGTGCAGATAATGGGAAATAAGGAGCCTGTAAAATCTGAAAAATTACAAATGTTTATTGAAGAGTTATTTAAGGTAAACCTTCCCTAATACAATAAGAATAAATATACTAAAATAGTATGATGTTTATGAAGGATAAAAAGAATCTTGATAAATCTCTTGAATCTCTCGCTAAATCGGCGTTTGTTGTTTTTGCAGGGATATTTTTATCTAAGACTTTTGTTTATATTTATAGAATAATTATAGCAAGAAAATTTGGAGCAAATGTTTATGGTATTTTCTCCTTGGCAATTATGCTTGCGGGCTTGTTAATGCTATTTGCTAATATCGGGTTGACAGAGGGATTGTCAAGATATATTCCAAAATTCAGAGGAAGTGGAGAAAAAGATAAAATAACTTATATATTTAAGAAGTCTATATCCGTCCTTCTTATCACAGGCGTTATTTCTTTTATTATCCTTTTTGGTTTTTCCGATTTTATTTCTGAAAGACTATTTCATGAGCCTCAATTGGTAGTGTTTCTAAAAATTTTTAGCTTCTTAGTTCCGTTAAATCTGTTTTTTGTCTTATTTTTAGCCGTTTTAAGATCTTATGAAAAGATAGGATTGTATTCTCTTTTTTCCAATATTGTGCTACCTCTGACGCAATTGATTTTGATTTTTATTTTTATTTTTATGGGTCTTAATATAAACTCAATAATTCTTTCTTATTTAGGGGGATTTTTTGTTACTCTTGTTTTTACTTTTGTAATTTGCAAGAAAAAAATTCCCGAATTATTTAAAAAAGAGGATAAAAAAGCAAAATATCCCGGACTCTTTAAAGAGGTTTTATCTTATTCGTGGCCATTGCTTATATCCGGGGTTACTTGGAAGCTTTTCAGCTGGGCTGATTCTTTTGCTATTGGCTACTTTAAAACTGCTGATGATGTAGGATTATATAATTCTGCGGTTCCTATTGCAATGCTTCTTACTATTTCTTCGCAAATGTTTATGCAGTTATTTTTTCCGTTAGTAACCAAGTCATACTTTCAGGGAGATAAGGAATCTGTAAAACAACTTAGCCAGCAGGTAGGAAAATGGATTTTTGCCATAAATCTTCCGTTTGCAATTTTATTATTCTTTTTTCCGGAGAAACTTATTGAGATTCTGTTTGGAACACCTTACATTGGAGCTGGAAATGCGCTTAGATTTTTATCGGTGGGATTTTTCATGTTAAGCTTTTTTGATATATCAACAAGACTTATCTCAATGAAAGGAAAATCTAAAATTATTCTATTTGATGTTTCTATTATGGCTTTATTTAATCTTGCCTTAAATATAGCTTTAGTGCCGAGGTATGGAATTACCGGAGCCGCCGCCGCAACTACTTTATCATTTACCATTTTAAGCATAATTCTCGTTGTTCAATCTAAAGCTTATGTATCTATTATACCCATGAGAAGAAAAATGCTTAATGTTCTAATTGCTGGAGTAATTTCATCTATTGCTTTATTTTATCTGCGAGAAATAATCGTTTTGAATATATTTTCTCTTATAGCTTTATCTGCTTTATTTATTTTGATATATGCGGTTCTGCTTTTTGTTTTAAAAGGGCTGGACAGAAATGATTTTCTGGTTATTCGGAAGTTGATGGGGAGGAAGAATGATCCAAGTCTATTTAACCGCAACTAATTACTTAGAAGACATCAATGCAAATATAAAAGTTATGCATATGGAAAAGAACAAAGATAATTATGCAAACACAAATTCTTTCTGTCAAGGAAACTGCCATTTTTATTTGGATATGAAGAATGGAACGCTCTACAATCAATCCACTTACACAACAGGATTAAGAAACTTCACATTATCAAATCAGGCAAAAGACAACCTTGAGAATTCCCTGCCACAGGATATATTCAGCACAGGAGTTTACACCACGACAACAGGAGGAGATATAAGAATAAAATCAAAGGACAATTCTGTTAAAAGTAGAAGACCTGTAATTGTTGTTACTTATTCTGTAATTGAAGATTTAACCTACGACGGAAACGGCAACCTAATTGAAGGATTTGGTAAAAAATTCACTTATGACTCATGGAACCATATGATTGAAATAAATTATTCTACGACGGGAAAACCAATTGCGAGATATTGGTATGATCATGAAGGCCAAAGAATCAAGAAAACTGTTTATGGGATAGATGTTCAAGGAAATAATTTATCGTCGTATTATATGAACTCTCGCCCCGCTGATTTTATACACAACAGAATCACAAATGGAACTATTTACAATGAGACTTATATTTACTTATATGATAAACTAATTGCTAAAATAGATAACAACAATCGCAAGTTCTTTTATCATCCAGATCATCTCGGCTCTACGACGTTAGTTACTAATGAAAGTGGAGCAGTCGTTGAAAACATACAATATCTTCCATTTGGGAGTATTTTAAATGGTTCAGACGCGGAAAGGTTTTTGTATACGGGGCAGGAGTATGATAAAGAATCTGAATTATTATATTATGGTGCTCGTTACTACGATTCTGATTTTAAGAGATTTATTCAACCTGATCCTGTTATTCAAGATGTTTATGATCCGCAGAATTTGAATCGTTATAGTTATGTTTTGAATAATCCTTATAGGTATAAAGATGAATCTGGGAATTTTCCAGTATTAGTAATAGGAGCTGTAATAGGAATTTACATAGGCATAGATTATGGAGTAGAATTATTCCAGGGATTATTTGAAGGCAGAAGTTTTGCCCAGTCTTATGAAGCAGGTGCACAAAGAGCAGGAGAATCTATAGGAAGAGCGGCAACTACTTCCAAAGGAGCAGGAGAATTTGTACTTAATTTTGCTGCCGGAGAAGCTGCTGCAGCGATTCTTGGAAAGATAGGAAAAGCTGATGAAGTAGTTAAAATAGGAAGGAATCCTAAAATTAAAAGTGATTTCTTAAAATTAGAAGCTGAAAAACCTGGCGCCATTGAAAAATATGGAGAAGAAGGTGTAAATGCTATGAAACAAGGAAAAAACCCTTCTGGATTCCAAGTTCATCATAAAGAACCGCTTTATGCTGGCGGAACAGACGACGCTTCAAATTTAGAAGTTTTACCAAAAGGTAGCGGTTCAAATGAACACCCTGGAACACACACTAGAGGGGGTGAGGCTTACAATCAATATGGACCTCCTCAAAATTATAGGAATAATCAACAGAATCAACAAACATCTAAAGGTTTCGTTAGAAATCTGTGGAATTGGGTGAGGAGAAAATGAAAATCAAAGACGTAAGACCTATAGATGTAGAAAAAGCAACTGTTTATCAATATTTAGATAGAAAAGAAAAGATTATAAAAATAGTTAAAATGAAGCAGAAAAGAATCTTAGAAGATTCAGGGTATTTTTTAATATCTGGTAAAATTAGAATAAACGACGGAACTGAATATCCAGCTATTATTGGAATTAGCTCTGATGATTCTGGAGAATTGTTTGAAGCTTACTTCTTGATAAATAATTACTGGATATCTCAATCGGATAAGAAATTCTTAAAGAAAATTTCTAAAAATAAGAAAGGCATTTTTCCATATAAATATCATCTAAATGTTGAAGTTGAAGGTGATATAAATAAAGAACACCAATTTTAAAAAGAATAAACAAAATGAACCAAACGCAAATACAAACAAAAAGATTTACACCAATTTTCTTAATAGTAATTCTCCTAACTTTCTCAATCTCCGCCCAAGAAAATTCAGAAGAACTAACTGAAAAAGCAATTGGCCAAACTGAAGAAATAATTAAAGAAGAAACCCAAATAGAAGAAAGCAACAAAGAAATCACTTCAGAACAAATCTCTCAAATTGAAGATTCAGAAAATAACCATGAAGGACAAAGAATAAAAAAAACAACTTACAACATAGATTCAAATAAAAATAATTTATCGTCGTATTACATAAACTCTCGCCCCGCTGATTTTATTCATAACAGAATTACTAACGGAACAATCTATAATGAAACTTACATTTACTTATATGATAAACTAATAGCTCGCATAGATAATGATAACAGAAAATTCTTTTATCATCCGGATCATCTCGGCTCTACGACGTTAGTTACGAACGAAAGTGGAGCAGTGGTTGAGAATATTTCTTATTTGCCTTTTGTTTAACAATTTATTCTTACCCAATACTATTTTGATAAACTATCCAATTACATTTAATTTGATCTAATTTATCCTGTCCAAACTTCTCAACAAAACTCTTATCGACATCTTCAACGGATTTTTCTTTTCTGGCGCTGTAATAATCTAAACCCAATTGAAGGTCTTTTAGTTTTCCATTTCTAGGAGATACAAGATTTGCTGCTATTTGATAAGCCCTGAAGCCATTTTCAGGATCAATAATCTGATTCATTAATGTGCGCAGGATTCTATTAGCGGAAGGGAGTGAATAGCCAAACTCCTCTTCTGGACGGATTCCAGTGCTCCTTTGCATTTGAGCAATGTACTGCTGAACCAGGTCCACTCTTCTCACTTTGCCGTTTGTTTCGTTTGCGGAGGACACTAATGCATTTCGAATAATTGGAAAACGGTGCACTGTTTGATACCATGTAGCAAATTCAAATGTTTTTTGCATATCTCCTACAGAATAAGTCATATTTGATTTTACCATATGATCAGGCCTTCCAGATGTTTCAAATTCAAACTGGCCCCTTTTTTCCCAGAAAGGAGTTCCCGGCAAAACTAAAAGAGGGAACATATAAACCTTATTAACTCCAAGTCCTAAAGCGAAATCCACTGTGTTGAGGAAGCCTTCATGATTGTCGCCCGGCAAACCGTATATTACTTCCAAACAAATTTTCCTTTCTGGATCCATCTCTCGAATCATTTTAATTCCCTTTGTCCAGAGATCCCTTATATCCTCCTTGCATCCTCTATCTGCAAGTTCAAGAGCGCGGGGATTTATTGTTTGCATCCCAAAAGGATATTGGTTGTAAGCAAGTTCTACTTTACTTAAAGCTTCAACCATCTCTGGCTTCATAACTCTCATATCTAAATTTGTAACTAAAGGGGTTTTTTTGGAAGAAGAAGCAATTTTCTTAAATATTGGCTCCCAGTGTTTTCGAGGCATATAAAACGGATTAGCATCTGTAAATACTACATATTCTACATTTGGATGATTAAACATAACCTCAATGTCTCCCAGAATCTGCTCTAATGGAAATCTGCTCGTTGCTCCATCTGGAGTGCCCCAGATACAATAGCCACATTTGTAAGGACAACCACGATAAGTTTCCAAAAATACTGTGTGCTTTTTCCCGTCATCAAGATTAATCACGCCGTTCTTGTAGGGGGATGGAATGTTAGAAACATTCTCTTCTACATGGCCTCCTGTAAGAACTATTCCGTCAGTATTGGATTCAATAAGAGGGCTATCATAAGGATGGCCATTTTCTCTATATGCAACCAAAGGCATATGAGAAAGTCTTTTTCTATCAAATCCTGTTTTTAATACTTCCTTAAATCTTTCTTCACCTGTTCCCGAAATAATCACATCAAGATGAAAAGCTTCCTGCATTGTTTCTCGTCTAAGATCGGAAACCTGCGGACCTCCAAAAAGAATTTTTGTATTTGGGCTTAATTCTCGCACTCTGCGAGAACTTTCAATAGTCTCGTCATAGTTCCAGATATAAGTTGAATAAGCAACAAAGTCTGGTCTTGACTCCCCTATTTTTTGGGCAAGGACTTCTTGATTTGTTTTGATAGATTCGTTAACCACTTCCAAGTCATATTCCTGGCTTATCTGCGGGTCTGCATCTGCAACGGATTTTAGAAAAGCCGGCGCAAGCATATCCACTTGAACATCATCTCTACCGGGCGGATAAACTCCGGGAATGTGGAAGCCAACTATAAATCCTTTCTTTTTTTTCATGAGCCTATAAGAATCTTTTTTTATATAAACCTTTTGAATCTGCAGTTTAATTGGTTTAGAGAAGTTTGCAAAAATAGGAAAACCTGCAAACTTCTCTAATAAGAACTTTGAAAAAACCTAATTATTCAAAGTTCTCTTTAAGGGACAAGATTTATAGTGGGCCAAACTAAGTTCTTCTGTGCTGGTTCCCCCCGTAATATTGGGGGAACAGGAATAAAAAACCGAAAAACTAAATTGGATTGTTATATCCTAAAAAAATTAATAATCTTTATAAATAAGAAATTTATTAGGTTTGAATGAAGTCTGTTGTTCTTACTGATTTGAAACCTAAAATACTTTTATATAAAATTGGTTTCGGCTTGAAAACCAAGGGCATTAAAACAATTTTATTTTCAATCTTTAAGACGGATAAAGATTTTTGTTCTGGGTCTTTTGACGATGTGATTTGCTTAGAATTAGATAATCTTAAGCCAATGACACTATTTAAGTCATTATTAAAAGACCCTCTAAAATTTGTTAAATTTTTTTATCGCCTGTTTACTATTAAAGCTGATGCTTTAATTGCAGAGTGCCCTCCATATTATTTGGGAGCTTTTTTCACAAGGATATTTAGAAAAAAATGCACTACTCTATATTTGCCTTATGATATGTACTCTACAAGAATCAAAAGAACTTCTAAAAGCTTTTCAAAAGTACAGTCCTTCTGGGAGAAGCATAATATTTTAAATTGTGACGGGCTTATTCATAAAGGTCCGAGAGAAGAGCTGGAGATATTTCCTAAATCTTGGACTAAAGGAAAGTCCACATTAAAATTTGAAACATACCCTTTGAAAAAGTTTTTTGTGCCTTATGATAAAAAGAAGAAGTTGTCTTATAAAGATAAACAAATACATATTGTGCATGTCGGGAGCTTCCAAAAGGGTAACTTCCTTTATAGCTCTATGATCCCCGATGTTAATAAAGTGCTAAAACAAGGATTCCATCTTCATATTTATCTAAATTCTACTTCTTTTAATCAAAAAGATATTGATGAAGCTACCGATAAAATCCCTGCTTTAAGAAAACTGCTTCATATTCATGAATATATTCATCCTGGAAAGTTATCTGAAGAGATAAATAAATATGACTGGGGGATATTCTTTTCTGTTTTAACAAAGGATGGATTGCCTTCTGCAAGAAAATTTGCAGCGAGCAATCAAACTGCGACATTTCTTGAAGCAAATCTTCCTGCAATTATGACTCACAACAAAGCTGAGTTTATAGGCAAACCCCTTCAGAATAATTATTTAGGTCTTGTTGTTAATGATATTTCAACATTAAGAAAAAGAATTGAGGAATTTGATTATGAAAAAAGTATAAAAAATATTAAAAGATATCGGGAAGAAAATTGCATTGAAAACAAGATTGATGAGCTGATTAAATTTATTGACTGCCTAAGACTGAAAAAAGTTAAGATTTAATCACTTGTCAGAACTGCATCATCTGAATTTTTGCCGGCTACTACCCAGTTGCAAATAATCCTTTTTAATTTTTCATCTCCATGAGTATCTCTAAATGCTGAAAGGATCTTTTCTTTTCTGCCGTTGCTTTTTGCTATTTCTCTGTATAAATCTTTTCCAAGAGATATTTCACTTAAGCTATTCGGGGCATGCCTATTTAACACCCTTAATGCAACATCATAAGCAGATAAACAATTTTCAGGTCTGCTCATAAAATCCATCATTTTTCTTCTTATTGAGTTATTTGATTCTCCAGTGAAATTAAATATCTCATCCTTTATCGGATTAACTTGAGACTTCATTGATTCTATAAACTCATCTATAATATCTATTCTTTTAATTTGAGGGTTATTTTCTGCTGCTGAAATTAACCCCTCAAAAACAGCTGGAAATCTCTGCAAAGTTTGGAACCACATTGAAAAATCTATGGAGCGGAGCATATCTCCTTTAGAATACGTCTTGTTGGACCTTACCATGTAGTCTGGTTTTCCTGAAAGTTCAAATTCTAATTCATCTTTTCTTTCCCAAAAGGGTGTTCCCGGCAGGACTAAAAGCGGAAATAGATATAACCTACTTGGCTTTAAAGCAAGAGCAAAGTCAACGGTTTTTTTGAAGCCCTCATAATTGTCTCCAGGCAAACCATATATCATATCAAGGCTTATATCTACCGACGGAGCAGTTTTCCTTATCATATCTATTCCTTTTATCCATGTTTCATTTTTACATTTTCTATCTGTAATCTCTAAAGCTTTTTGATTTGTTGACTGCATTCCAAAATGAAATTGATTAAATGCAAGATCTATTCTGCTTAATTCCCGTACCATTTCTTCATTCATAACTCTTATATCTAATGTGGCTACTGTGGGAATTCTTTTTGAGGACGAGGCCATTCTATCAAGAATTGGCTTCCAATGATCGCGCGGAGTATAGAAAAGGTTCGCATCAGTAATACAGACATATTCAACATTTGGATTATTATATATTTCGTCTACATCTCCCAATATCTGTTCAAGCGGGAATCTGTTTGTTTTAGATTCGGGACCTCCCCAAATACAATATTGACATTTGAAGGGGCATCCTCTAAAAGTCTCAAGAAAAACAGTGTGCTTTTTCCCATCTCTTAAATTAATTGCCCCGCTTTTGTAAGGTGAAGGAACCTGCGAGAGATCTTCATGCACCTCGCCACTGGTGCTTATTATACGACCATTGTGCCTATATGAAATTTGAGGCATTTCAGATAATGCCTTTGGACTTAAATCTCTTTTTAACATATCTTTAAAACGCAATTCCCCGCTTCCACTAACAACTATGTCAATAGACGGATTTTCTCTTAGCACCTCTTCTGCTCCGTAAGAGACTTGCGGCCCCCCAAAGATCACTTTTGTATCAGGGCTCAATCTTTTTATATGGGCGGCATTTTCTACCATCTGATTGTAATTCCATAAATAAGTGGAATATCCAACTATGCGCGGAGATGTTTTCAATATTTTTTTTGCAATTTTTTCCTGGTCTTCATCTGTTCTTGAATAGACTACTCTCGCGTCATATCTTTGAGCAATTTGAGGATCTGCATCAGCAGAGGACTTAAGAAAAGCCGGAGCCAATAAGTCCACAACTACATCATCTTTTCCAGGAGGATATATCCCGGGGATATATGCACTAGTCAGAACAACGCTTGTTTTTTTCATAGTTGGATTATAACCAATTAAGATTATTTAAATTTTTAGGAACATTGCTGTATTCCCTCTTTTTGCGTTATCCCTTGTTTTAACTGCGATATAAAAAAGTTCTTCTGATTTCATCATAGCATCTTTCTAAGGGGGTAAACTCAAAGCCTGTTTCTCCAACAAATTTTGTTGAGTCCAGGAATGTGTTTCTTGGCATTTTTTCTATTGAATGGAACTCGTCTATAGAGCATCTTTTTATTCTTGCGTCTTTAATTTTAAGGTAACTAAAGAAGAATGCGGCCATTTGATAACGACTCATATGTTCTGGAAAGTTTAAATGATATATCCCTCTTGCGTCTCTATCAATAAGCTCTTTCGTTCCCCTTGCAACGTCTCTCACGTATGTGGGGGATAGCTGCTCGTCATCTGCGCATTTAATTTCTTCGCCCCTTAAATATTTTTCAAGCCAATTTGTGAATAAGACTCCTTCGCCACTTTTCACGCCAAATACTTTTCCAGGCCTTATAATAAGAGAATCTATCTTTTCAGATACTAAAAAGTCTTCTATATCTGCTTTTTGCCCGCCATAAAGAGTCGTAGGATTTTTAATATCTTCTTCTTTATAGCCTCCTTTAACACCATCAAATACTGAAGCAGAAGAAAAAAAGACTGGAACTATTCTTCTTTGAGAAAGTTTTTCTATAACTCTTTTTACACCATCTACATTAATCCTGTGAGACACTGAAGAATTTTCTGCGCAGGCGTCTATTTTAGTCATCGCAGAACACATCACACAATAGCCCGTATTTTCTAAAGGCATGCTTCTTATATCTGATGATAACAAATCAAAATGCACTAAACCCTGTTTTTTATTTTTATAATATGTGCCGACCACTCTTCTTTCTCTTGACAATTCTTCAAATAAATAACCTCCTATTAGTCCTGATGCTCCTAAGAGAAGAATATCTTTATTCATAACTTCTCCTTAACTTCTCTATCATAAATTTCATTGCGTGCTCTGCCTGAGATACATTTATGGGGAGATCCCGAATAATTTCTTCTAATCCGAATTGTTTAAATCTTTCCATCCAATAGGAATCTTCTAAATTTCTTTTAGTTAAACTCTTCTGGTTTTCTGCTTCTGCTTTGTTTCCTTCAAGGAGGTGAGCTATTGAAAGAAAAAAACTCATCTCAGGGTTTGTTGGATATCTCTCCTGTATAGCTTCTGTCCAGCTAATAAACTTCTTCGGATTTCCCTTCTCGCTTAAATTTTTATTCATGATATAATTTCTTGCAAAATTAAATGCCACCCATATTTCTTTTAATTGCTCTCTTGAAGGCACTGCATCCGTATCAATTGCAAATACTTCTAATCCTTTGCGAACACCCTCAACTTTTAATTTGCACCCTGCTACTTCTTTAGTAGGAATGAAATCTTCGTACACCTCTGCCCATTCTTTTTTTTCAGCAACACTTGAATTTTGTTGATATATTGCAAAAGATGACCAATCAAGATTCATTCTCTGCGAAAACCTGAAGCTGTCCATCATCTGGCCGAAATTCTCCGAATGAAATGTTTGACCTTCGTGCTTTTCTTCAGGAAATCCTAAAATATAATTGTCCCCTATAAACATTTCAGGATAATTCTGAACAATTTGGGAAAATTTTAGAAATTTTTTTATTGTGCCTGGTTTGCCTATTCTTCTTAACATTTTTTCATTTCCAGATTCTACACCTATCCTAAACCCAATGCAACCGGTTTCTGCGAATTTTCTTAACAGCTCATCAGACAGAGTACTTGCGATTATCCCGTTGCTTGATGCCCAACTAATTTCTAAACGCTTATCCTTAACTTCATCTAAAACCTGTCCAAGCAAATCTCTATATCTTGCTAAATCGTCGTCGAGAAACTCAAAATGCCTCACCCCTCTTTCTTTGTATAAAAATTCTATTTCTTCTAATAGCCCATCTATTGACCTGCTTCTTACTTTTCTTCCTGTTAAATCAGTTACATCGCAGAAAGTGCATCCACCATGACATCCACGATTAAAAAGAATTGTTGCAAAGGGTTTGTCTTTACCGGCCATCCGAGAAAATGGGCTTAAGGTTCCGACTTTGCAATAATCTTCTACTGCTATGCCTTCATATTCCTCTACTAAGCTATTGTTAATAATAACTTCGCGCTGCTGACCCAATGTCTCAAATATTTGATTTCCTTTCTTAAATAATATTTCCGGCTCCGGAACCGCATGGGCGTCGCAATTATATAAAATATCAAACAAATATCTAATTCTGTTTTCAGATTCCCTCTGCATAGCGAAGTGGCACAAGCTTTCGTTTAATAATCCCCTCGGGCTATATGTCGCTTTTTGCCCGCCCATTAGCACGACTTGCTTTTTCTGTCTCATATCTCTTAAATATTCCGCTATTTTAATTGCCTGCGGAGCGTCAGCATCGTAAAGATTAGATATGCCTACTATTGAAGGATTATTGCTCTCAAAATATTCTTCTAATATCTTGAGCCAGCTTGAAGGTTCAAAAGACGAATCTTCTATTGATCTTCTTAAGAATTCAAAGTTTAAATCTAAAATGTCAATTTTTAACCCCCTGTCTTTTAGCGAGGATTTCAAATACTGCATGCCAGTAGGAGGATAGGCATAATAACATCTGTTTTTTGCTACTTGTCTTTCAAAAGATTCAATATTTAACTGCGGACCTTTAACAAATAAAACTCTTCCATTAAGGTGCACTTCATCTCTCAATTCCCTGCAATATTCAATAAAAGACCTATTATTTTGATCGTAGATTATACCTTGAGCTTGATGTGTTTTTGTTTGTTCCATGAGATATTAATATTTGGAATAAGAATCTGTCAAATGTCTTACCGCTTGTTCTGCTTGAGTAGATGTTGTCGGTAAACATTGCATTATTTCGTCCAGTCCAAACTGCCCAAATCTTTTTTGCCAGTAAGCATCCTGTCTTAAATTTTCTTTTGCATGAGAATATTGCAGTTCCGCTGCTTTTGCTTTGCCGTCTAAGCTGTATGCTAATCCGAGAAATAAATTCATTGAAGCGTCATAAGGATATCTCTCTTGAACAGCTCCCACCCATTTTTGGTATTTGTCTAATCTGCCTTGAGGAGTGAGATTCTTGTTTAAAATAAAATTTCTTACTAAATTAAAGGTTATCTGCGCCTGTGCTACCTGGCTTACTGAAGGAATAAAATCCGGGGGCAGTTGAAAGACTTCCGGACCTTCTACTATTCCTGCAGGAGCAATCAACTTTCCTCTTTTTGATTCATTAGACGGAACAAACTCTCCGATGTAATTGCTGTCCCCTTCTTTTCTATCTCCGAAGTAACTTACATTCGGCTGAAAAACAAAATAACAAGACCAGTCAAGATTCATTTCTCTTGAAAAATGATAATCTTTTATTATCAATTCCCATGGCTCTGAAACTTTAGGATTTTGAAGATTTGGCAGGCCTAAAATATAATTGTCTGCAATAAACATTTCAGGAAATTTCTGCGCCATTTCTGAAAATTTACGGAATTTAGGAATTGTTCCTGGTTTTTTCACTCTTCTTAATGTTGCTTCATTGCCGGATTCAACACCTATCTTAAATCCAATGCAATTTGTTTCTTTCATCAATTGCATAAGTTTTTCATCTAAACAACTTGCGATTATACCATTATTGGATGCCCAGCTCATCTCTGTTAACCCTCTTTCTATTATCCCCTGTAAAACCTCTGCAAACCTATCTTTATAAACTGCTAAATCGTCGTCGAGAAACTCAAAATGCCTCACCCCTCTTTCTTTGTATAAAAATTCTATTTCTTCCAACAAATCATTTACCGGCTTGCTTCTTACTTTTCTTCCAGAGAATTCGGGAACTCCACAAAAATCGCATGCACCGTGGCATCCTCTGTTCATTAAAGCTGTTGCGAACGGCTTGTCTTTGCCATTCATTCTTAAATAAGGGCTTATTGTGCCGACTTTATGATACTCTTCTATGGGGGGCATAAGCGAATAAGTTTCTATTAAATTTCCTCCTAAGACTACAACATCTATCTCCCCATCTGTTTCAATTATCTCTCCTTTATGCTTAAAGAGTATACCTGAAGTCGGTTTGCTTCTAACTGCATGATTATACAATGTATCCAGCAAAAAGTTTATTTTGTTTTCTGCTTCGTACCTGCAAATAAAATCGCACAAATCATCCTTCAAAAGATTTTTTCCGTCGTATGTTGCATTTTGGCCTCCTGCTAAAATGATTCTCTTTTGAGAGCTATTCCTTAAATGCTCTAAAATTTCTATGAAAGGGGGGGTATCTGTGCTAAAGAGATTAGAAGTTCCAACAATTGATGGATTAAAACTTTCAAGATGCTCATCTAAAATTGATAACCACTTAAATGTGTCAAATGAGGGGTCGTTAATGGATCTTCTTAAAAATTCAAAATTTAAGTCAAGAATTCTTGCTTCAAGATTTCTGCCTTTATTATTTTTTGAAATTGATTCGGCTAAAACCTGCAAACCTGTGGGAGGATATGCATAATAACAGCGATTTTTTATTACTTCTCTTTCAAATGTTTCGGGCCTGCACTGAAGCCCCTTAACAAGCAAGATTTTGTTATTTAAAGGAACCTGTTCTCTTAATTCGGCACAATGTTCTTCTAATTGTTCGTAAGGGCTTTTAGGAATTTCTTTTTTTATAATGCTTAATTGTGTCAATTCGGCCATTTTAATATCTTTATTAGGCATATAGAAGGATATATAAATATTGTTGTAAGCTGCTAAATTTTTTTCGCGGCAGTCACAAAACTAAAAAACCTGAAGGATTTTGAGATAATATAAACTCAAAAAGTATGGAGAATTTCAACTCTCAAACATTACTAACGAGTTGAAGTGTTTGAAACTTTCCGTGTAAGAATTGAATTATTCAAACTTCTCTATGATAAAATATTTAAAAGCAGAACATCCTAAAAAGACATGGATTCAAGAAATAAATTATTATCCTGGCTTGAAAAAAATGTTGAACCTCCAAGATGCATGAGAACGCATTATTCAATAAGCTTGAGAGATTTTGAGCAAGGAGTTTATTCTTATAATGAAGAATTGACAAGAAGTATTTATGCGGGAGATGTTTATATTATTAGAAATGTTGTTGAGCCAAGAGCTCTTGAAGAAATGAAAAGAGGAGTTATTTTATGGGGGGATGAAAGAAAAGCAGAATATCAAAAAATGGTCATTGGCGCAAATGATTATCACCAAGTTATTACGGAGGAGGGGGATGCTAAAAAATATGCTATCCAACCGGTGAGACATTCATATTTCTTTTTTAGATGGAATGGGGATCCCTTAAAAACATTTGAACATGGAGATCATATTTGGGGATTGGTGAAATTATTTGGGGGTTTTGACTATGATTCATTTACGACAGACTTCTCAAATGAGAACCCTATTGACAGATCTCAAGTTGCACATTACCCGCCAGGAGCGGGATTAATACCAAGGCACAACGACCCATGGCATAACCAAAAGTTGATTCTTGGAGTCTATATTTCTAAATATGGTGAAGATTTTGAGCAAGGAGGAATTTATTTTGTAGATGATAAAGATAATGATGTTTTGCTTGAACCCGAGATAGAAAGGGGCGATGCGGTAGTTGCCTTTCCGACGATTACACATGGGGTTGCCCGCATAGATCCTCACAAAAAACCCAATTGGGAAACTGACAGGGGCAGATGGTTTTTAGGGCTATACACAAATGACTCTAATTCTAAAAAGGATAGGATTACGAGCAAGCTAGCTACCTGATTTTTTGATTTAAATTTATTTTATCCTATCTTTTTTATTAATGCTTGTTAAAAATCTTCTATTGTTAAGAACGGAGTTTTTGAGCACTATTAAAAATATTATTTTTGAAGTTTTAAATGGAAGTTGTGTTGCTGAAAATTTTTCACGGCAATCACAAAACTAAAACAAAACCTGAAGGGTTTTGTGATATAGCAGACCAACTAAATCTTTCGGTGGCTTTTAGTTGCTCCGCTAATAGTCAACCAATAAAAATAACCGAAGAACTAAATTGGTTGACTATAGATAAATAGGCTTATGCAATTATTGTATAACTCCAATCTCCCCTAAAACCTTCTTCATCAAAGAGTTTTTCCCACCCTGAAAAATCCAAGAAAGTTTTACATAAAAGAGTCCACGACTTTAATTTTTCTCTTTCGGCTTCGTTTGTCCATGAATCATTTTGGATGTAGGAATTTTTTCCATTATCTGCATTAACTCTTGTAATTTCTCTTACAACTTTTCTGCAGGCATTCGGATAATAAGCACAGGCGTTTTCTATTGAAATGGCAGTATCAAAAAAATTATTTTTAAACGGCATTTCGTCTGAATCTGTTTGAATCAGGAAAGGAAGTATTTCTTCTCTTGCTTCTAGTTCTATAACTCTCTGGTCTCGGGCATCACCCCTATTTCTCTTAGACCACAAGCCAAAACCTTCCATTGCATGATTTATTGCGTAGGGTTTTGGATGGATACCGAAGACAGTTATTCCCGGAACTAACTTTTTTAAATCGTAAACTAAAAACCCTTTGTGGCACCTGTCTATTAAAACCTTTGAATTTGAAGTCAATCCATATCTTTCTCGGGCAATTTCTGCTACTTTCATCCATCTTCCGTCGTAAAAATAGCCGCCATATCCTTTATCTCTGCTTCCGTCGTAAAAACTAAAATCTAACCTCTCTGCAATTGGCTTGTCTGACTCAATAATTGTTGCAACTCTTTCACGCCTTTTTGTTTGAGGCAAACCGGCAGCTTCCAACAAATTAAATTCTACCATTATTCATTTGAAATAGTTGAATATTTAAATAATGTTGTAATCAATCACATAGTATTTTTTTCTTATTTGCCAAAAGATATTCTTTAAACAGCTTGGGAGAATGTAATTTTATTATCTCCGGAAAAGTAAAATAACCAAGTTTTTTTCCTTCATTTAATTTTATATCTTTTATTTTTTTATTAATTTTTATTTTGTATAAACTCACTTTATTGCCGAGCCCGTCATCAAATATCCCCACTAATTTAGTTCTCCCTGCTATAAATCCTATTTCCTCCTTTAATTCTCTTTTGAGACATTGCAAAGGCGTCTCTCCAATGTTGCAATGTCCTCCTAAAGCCCCCCAATAACCTGGGTAAGCTATTCCAGGTTTATTATCTCTAAGCTGAAGCAAGATTTCTTTTTTAGGATTGATTAATAACGCAGATGCTACTTGTGAAAACATTTGGATAATAATGAAAGAGGGCTTATAATTGTTTTGTGCTTTCAACAAAAATTTCTTTTTTATTTTCTTTTAAAAATTCTTCTAATGGAGCGGGAATTCTAAGACATATTGCTTCATCATAACTAAAATAACCAAGTTTCTGTCCTTCCGTCAATATTAATTCGTCAAGTGTTCTTTCTATCTTTTCTTTATAAATATAGACCTCATTTCCAACTAAGTCGTTAAGTCTGCCTATATATTGAGGGCTTTTTAGTTCATACCCTTTTGAAGTTCTTTTATCGATTATCTCTTCTCTTATTTCTCTCTTTAATCCTTGAATGATGCTTTCGCCGTTCTCTATGTGGCCTCCAAGAACTGCCCACATATTAGGATAAGGTATTGAAGATTTGTCGTCTCTTAAGTAAAGCAAGATTTGGTTATGTTTATTTATCAAAAAAACGGCGGCTACTTTGCTTGTCATAAATTTTTGTGCTTCTGCTAATATATAAATCTTTATTAAGATATAATTTAAGAAACATTTATGAAAACTCTCGCAGCAGTTTTATATGAACAGCATAAACCTTTAGTGATTGAAGAATTGACTATTCCAGCATTAAAAGAAAGTCAGGTGCTCGCCAGAATATTATATAGTGGCGTTTGTCAAACCCAGCTTAATGAAATAAAAGGAACAAAGGGCATTGACAAATATTTACCGCATACTTTGGGGCATGAAGCATCGGGAATTGTTGAAGATGTGGGAAAAAGTGTTGTTAAAGTTAAACCAGGCGACTATATCGTCCTTTCATGGATAAAGGGATTGGGCGTAGAGACACCGTCGTCTCAATACGCCACGGATTCAGGAAGCATTGTAAATGCGGGAGCTGTTACAACATTTCAAGAATATTCAGTAGTGTCAGAAAATAGGATAACTCCAATTTCTGTAGATATGCCCCATGACGTGTCTGCGCTGCTCGGATGCGCTGTTCCGACGGGCGCAGGAATTTTCCGCCGTAAAATAAACCCTTCTCCAAAAGAATCTTTAGCTATTTTTGGAATTGGGGGGATTGGCTCAAGCGCATTACTTATGGCTTCTTCTTTGGGGCTTGAAAAAATAATTGCTATTGACATTAATGGGAATAAGCTGGAACAGGCAATAGCTCTTGGCGCTACACATACAATAAATGCTAATGAAGAAGACCCTGTAAAAAAGATATATGAAATTACTAATAACCAAGGAGTTGACTTTGCAATAGAATCTTCAGGGGTAAGAAGGGTTATGGAAGATGCTTATAACTCTACAAATAAACATACTGGGACTGTTGTACTTTCGGGGAATTTGGGCAACGGAGTCATAACAATTAATCCCTATGACTTGCTTTTCGGAAAGAAATTGATTGGAACAGGAGAACATAATACTTTTCCGCATGAAGATTTTTCTTATTATTCGCAAATGTTTCTTGAGGGAAAATTACCTTTAGAAAAGTTAATTTCAAGAATATATAAGTTAGAGCAAATAAACGATGCTTTAGATGCTCTTTCAAAAGGAGAAGTTTTTAGGTCATTGATTGATTTTACTTGAGAGATTTAGGAAACTGATTGAAACTTTTTGTGTAAAAATGGAATTATAGTGAACCCACTAAGTCTTTAGGTGTTGGTTCCCTAATAGCACTCCAATAAAAAACCGAAGAACTAAATTAGGAGGCTATATTCAAACTTCTCTTTACTTATGCAATTTACTTAAGTTGGACGCCCTCGAAAAAATTCTTCTCGTAAAGAAGTGAACGGAGCTGAGAATTTTTTCAGAGATGGCGGACAATTTGGACGTAGAAACCTGCAAGGTTTTGTAGTCGGTAAATCGCTGTTATGCCCTCTGACTGAAAGGAAGACGAAATTTTAGGCAACGGTGTCAAAGGCAAAAATTTCGAGTTGAGGATTTGTTGTTCATCAAGCACGAAGTTCAATAAAAGATAAAAAACATAGGCTGGAAAAAACTATTTTGATTAAGAAATCAATTTGTTTAAAACTTCTTGAATATCTCTTTTAACAATCTCAATGTCTCCAACTTCAAATAACTCTTGACCAATTCTTTTGCCATATTTCTGTATCATTTTAAGAAGAGGTAATTCATGAATTGAATCACATGGATATTTTTCAATAATTTTCATATTTGGGCAGACGCATTTATAGCTCCTTATTCGATTATCCAAATCGTTTGTAAATCCAAACTTGTATCTTAATGGAATGTTATGGGGATTTGTTTGAATTATATAGAATACTCCTTTTGTTGATTTCACAACTTTTTCCGAACCAAATCCTTCGGATTCCCTATATTTCTTAATTAACTCAAAATCCGCTTTGCTAATTGTTGCAACTTTTTGATTTTGTTTGTTTCTATCCCTCCGAAGTTCAATAGTAATGTGCTCATATTTATCTGCTTTAATTGCCTTTAGTAAATGAGACCTATCCATATTAAGTAAATCCGCACAATCTCCTATTGAAACATATTCTTCACCCATATAATTCTCTTCAGCGTATTGTTTTATATAAACATTTTTTATTTCTTTCCGTTCATTCCATTTATAGACAAATCCTAAATTGAGCATAACGAAATGCTTTAAGTCCCGTGAATTTTATATTCTTGTTTTTGTCTTAAATATTTATCAAAGGGTTTTGCGATGTGCCTGATAAAGAATCTTCCCGAAGGTGTAACCTCTAAAGATTCGGATGTTCTTGTTATTAAACCATCGTCTTGCAATCTTTGAAGGTCTCCGCTTTCTTCTGCAAAGTAAACCTCTGGATCAATGCTATATTCTCTGCCTATTTGGCTCCAATTTATTGAGCGATGGCACAATATTCCGAAGATTATATCTCTTCGGATTATGTCATCCCTGCTCATTATATGTCCTCTTTCTATGGGAAATCTTTCTCCTACACCAGATTTTGAGTAGTCTGTGGGATGATACACATTTTGAGAGTAAACATCTCCAAAGACGCTTGTTGCTGAAGGTCCTATACCTATCATATTATTGTGAACTCTCCCTGGCGTAAATCCTACGAAGTTTCTTCCAACTTTTTTCTCTCTGAACGCCTTTGCTAAATCGTTGTGCGATTTAGCAAAATTGTCTATTCCGACATGTTCATATCCTGCATTAAGAAGTGCCCTGACTGTTTCTACAAACATCTCTGTTTTTTCATCATTACCGACGATATCTGCTTCGTTAATCAGACGCATATGCGGAACTCTTTCAGGAATGTGGGCATATCTTAAAAGGGTTATTCTTTCTGGAGCAATTCTTGTTACTGTTTCTATTGTTTCCCTGAATGATTCAAGTGTTTGCAAAGGGAGCCCGTATAAAACATCAAAGTTAAGACTTTTGAAACGCCTTCTTATTTGTGGGACGATTAATGATTCAACTAATTCTAATGACTGCACACGATTTACTGCACTTTGGACTTGCGGGTTGAAGTCCTGAATGCCAAAAGAAATTCTATCTATTCCTTGATCGGCATAAAAAGCCATTTTTTCGGGACTGGCTGTCCTCGGGTCTATTTCCAAAGCGAAGTCTTCTAATTCACTTAATGGGGCTATTGATTTTATTCTGCCTGCTAATTTTTCAAAGTCCCTTTCTTCTAATAAAGACGGAGACCCTCCTCCTAAATGAACCTCTTTAATCTTTGGTATGCTCCCTTTTTGTCCAAAAAACCTTTCAAAAAGATCCAACTCTGAAATTATTTTGTCTAAAGCATCTCTTTTTCTTTCTTCGTTATGGGTGACATGCGCATTACAGATACAAAAATGACAAAGTTCTACACAAAAGGGATAATGGACATACAAGGAAAATTCGTTTTCTTTTTTTTGATCAATAAACCTGCTTAGCCCCTCGGCAAAATCTTTTTCCGTAAACTTTTCAGACCATTCACCTAATGTTGGATAGCTGGTATAATAGGGGCCTTTAGTATCTACCCCATATTTTTCAATTAATGTTCTTTCTAGAGCCATTTTATTTTTGATACCCGATACTATTTAAAGATTTAGTGAATTAAAAATAATTTTGCAAAAATCAAATCTCTCTTTATAATTTAACGTATAGAGAACCAATCAAATCTTTCAGTGTTGGTCTCCCTGTAATATTGGGAAACGGGGATAAAAAGCCGAAGGGCTAAATTGGAGTTCTATAACTAAATATTTAAAAAGAGGTTATTTATCTTTAAGTTATGATTAAAAAGGCATTGATCTTAACTGGAAAACTTGTTCAGGACCATGAGTTTATTTATCCTTATTATAGATTAAAAGAGGAAGATTTTCAAGTTACTGTTGCCACTGAAGATGGCCTAGATACAATTGGTGTGCTTGGAACAAAAATCCCTGTTGATGAAAAAATTGACAATATCAATCCTGACGAATATGACTTGCTTGTTTTGCCAGGAGGGGCTAAGGCAATGGAGTATATGAGGCAGAACAAAAGAATTTTAGAGATTATTTCTGATTGGAATAAAAATGGAAAGGTAATTGCGTCAATCTGCCACGGAGGTCAGTTATTGATTTCTGCAAAGGTTGTCAATGGAAGAAAGATTAGCGGGTATTACAGCATAAAAGATGACTTAATAAATGCTGGGGCAGAGTATGTTGATGCTCCTGCTGTTGTTGATAAAAATATAATTTCTTCTCCCCATTACAAACATCTCGGACCATGGATGAAAGAGGCGCTAAAACAGCTTAATGCCCAAAATGATAAAAAAAATAGAACTATCTGAAAAAGATGTCTTTAATCTTTCTGGCTATGTGGAAAGGGATTATGATAAAACAAGCGATTTAGATTATTCTGGGCTCGTCGTTAATAAACCCTGGGGTTATGAATATCTGCTTTATGAAGATAAAAAAGTTGCGATATGGATGCTTTACATAAAGAAAGGACATTCCACCTCAATGCATTGCCATCCTAAAAAGAAAAGCTGTCTCTTAATCTTATCTGGAAATGCCCTTTCTTCTACCCTTAATAATAATTTTAATTTAAAAGAAAAAGATGCTTTAATTATTGATAAAGGTGTTTTTCACAAAACAGAGGCGGTCTCCGATAACGGAACATTTCTTATCGAACTTGAAACACCTCCGAATAAAAATGATTTGTTTAGGCTGAAGGACAACTATAAAAGAGAAAACCAAGGATATACTCTTGAAAAGAATATTACGGATAAAACTTATAACTATAATTATTTATTTTTGAATAACAAAAATAATTCAAACGGCATTTTTGGAAGATATAAATTTGCTATAAGAGACTTTAAGAATAAAGAACCTTTGACCCAACTAAATGCTGATCTTGTTTTGCTTCTTTCAGGGACAATCCATGCGGATGCAATATATCATGTAGGTGATTTAATTGAAAGGGACAAAATTGAAAACGCAACGATTGAAGGAGACGCAAGACTTTTATTAATTCGTGAGAGAAAAAATTTGGTGAGGGTTTCTGATTATATTATTTCTTTTTTAAAGAAAAATGATATTAATAACGCTTTTATGGTTGCAGGAGGCAAGATTATGTTTTTGCTTGAATCCATGAGGTCGCAAAATATGAATTACATGAGCAATTATCATGAGCAAGCATCTGCAATGGCTGCGGAGGCATATGCTAAATTTACTAATAAATTAGGACTTGCTATTGTAACCGGAGGGTCCGGCGGGACAAATGCTTTAACCGGCGTTGCAGGAGCATGGGTTGATTCCACACCAATGATAATTATTTCAGGGCAGTCATATAATAATCAAACTGTTGGAACTTCTGGTTTAAGGCAATTAGGTGTCCATGAACTGAATATAGTTGATGTTGTAAGACCAATAACAAAATATGCTGTAATGGTAAAAGACGAGGAAAAAATAAGCTACCATTTAGAAAAAGCATTGCATCTTGCTACGTCTGGGAGACCTGGGCCCGTATGGATTGATGTTCCGATTGATATCCAAATGGCGATGATAGAAGAAAACGAATTGGAGCACTTTAAAATTCCTCAACAACTTGAGATTGATAGTGCGCAACTTTCTTTACAAATAAGAGAGATAATTCCAATCCTGCAAAAATCAAAGCGCCCTATTTTATTGCTGGGAAATGGTGTTAGATTATCTGACGCGGAACAGGAATTTTTAGCACTGGCTAAAATTTTATCGTTTCCCATAGTGACTTCGTTGAAAGCCAGCGATTTAATTTTAGATGACCATCCATTGTATGCGGGGCGCGGAGGCATTATTGGACAACGTGCTACAAACTTTGCAATACAAAACAGCGATTTAGTGCTGTGCATTGGAGGTGGAATAGGGCTTTCTATTAGTGGATGGGCATATAATGATTTTGCGAGAGAAGCAATTAAAATAGCAATTGATATTGATAAATCTGAGTTAGAAAAAAGACATGTAAAACCTGATTTTAGAATAATTTGCGACGCTAAAAAATTTATTGTTTTGCTAATGAATCAACTTAAAGACTATGCACCTAATGAAAAGTTGAAGGATTGGAAAGAAAAAATTGCTTATTGGAAAGTAAAATATCCTATTCTTTTAGATGAATGGAAAAATGGAAAAAGAGTAAACAGCAACAATTTTATAGACATTCTTTCCCAACAATTAAATTCTCAAGATGTTATTGTTGCCGATACTGCTACTGCATTGCAGTCTGCTGTTCAATCTTTAAAATTAAAATGGGGCCAAAGATTTATTACCTCCTCCGGACTTGGAGCCCCTGGATTCGGTTTGCCTGGAGCAATTGGAGCCTGTGTAGGGAATAATCTGAAAAGAACTATCTGTCTTATAGGTGATGGAGCACTGCAGTTTAATGTACAAGAACTTGAAACAATTGAGCATAATAAACTGCCGATAAAAATATTTGTCTTTGATAATAAAGGCTATTCCCATATTAGAAGTCTACAAAAAAGATACTTTGGGAATACTTTGGGTGTTGATATCAATAGCGGATTGTCCATGCCCTCTATAGAAAAATTGGCGCTTGCATATGGAATACAATCAAACATTATAGAAACTAATGATATGATTACAAAAAAGATACAAGAAGCGCTCAATTATCCAGGACCATTCATCTGCAAGATACAACTATCTGAAGATGAGCAAACTCTCCTCCGACAAGGAAGTTTTCACCGCCCCGACGGAAAAACAGTTCCAAGGCCGATAGAAGATATGTTTCCTTATCTTGAAAGAGAAGAATTGGAAAAAGAAATGATAATTGATCCTGTTTATTTTGATCCTTATAAGGAATAGAAAAATAAATGGGGGGAAAGATATTGTTTCTACTGATTTAGATAACAAAAGCGGGAAAAAGTTTAAATAGAAAAGTTTATGGGATAATTCTATGAATCGAGATGAAATTAAGAAACTTTTTGCGAGGGCATCACGAATAGACTAAGATGACTCTGGATATCGCACACAAGAAGAATGGGATGAACTCAAACAACTTAATGGGGCAAAGAATTTTAAAAGAAAAGCTCTCGGATTATGCGGAAGGCATGCTGTTAAAAGTTTAGAAGAGATGGCTAATTTATTGCATCAAACGAGAGTAGCTTCTACAGTAGATGAAGGGAGAGAGCTTGTTCCTTATCTGGGAGGAATGCGAATAGATTATAGCGATAATTCATATCTTGAATTTTCTAAAGTGTTAAATTTAAAGGGCAAAGAAGGGTATAGGATAGAAGCTAGACTAAAAAATTTAGGGCTTTAATAATTCTAAACTTCTACCCATTCATATTTATTTTTTAGCCGCACTTTGATGAATTAATTTTTATTTTGTATATTCCTTAAATCTGCAATAATTTTATAAATACTTTATCTCTTTAAGTTAAATGGTGAAAATGAAATCTGCTGACGAATTTAGAATTGATGGGCAAAAGATGGATTTTCATGCAGAAAGAGTTGGACGATGGCTGGAGAGCGGCGGGAAATGGGAAAAAGCTAAAGATATCTATCCGATATATGTTGAAGTTACTCCTACCGGCGGATGCAATCATAGATGCACCTTTTGTTCTGTAGCATTTACTGGCTATGACGCCCGAAACAGATTAAATACGGGGATTTTTTCTGAAAGGTTAAATGAGATGGCTGAACTCGGGGTGAAAAGTGTTATGTATGCCGGAGAAGGAGAGCCATTGCTTCATAGAGATATAGTCTTATTGACTAATAGAGCTAAAATGGCGGGAATAGATGTTGCGTTTACAAGCAATGCGGTACTTATGAATCAAAGATTTGTTGAAGGATGTTTGCATAATGTTTCATGGTTTAAAGCAAGTGTTAATGCGGGTAATGCAAAGACCTATGCTGAAGTTCACAAGACAAAGGAAACGGATTTTGAGAAAGTTATGCAAAATCTTAAATTTGCAGCGGAGTATAAACGGGCCAATAATTTAGATACTGCGATAGGAGCACAACTTGTTCCTTTGCCTGAAATTGAAGGGATGCCCGGCAATGTTCATTCTGTTGAAGAACTTGTTGTCAGAGCAAGAGATGAATTGGGGTTAGATTATGTTGTTATAAAGCCTTATACAATAGCCCCGAAGAATGATCCTCTTGGTTATGACAGAATGAACTATGTGCCCTTGCTTGAGCAAATGGTTGAGCTCTCAAAGAAACACAGCCGTGAAGAATTTAAGGTAATCTCAAGAGTTGACCCTACTGAAAATCTTATGATTGGAAAAATGACATATCCAAAATGCCTTGCAACACCTTTCTTCTGGGCTTATGTTATGGGCAACGGAGATGTTTATAGCTGCAGCACTTATATGCTGGATGATAGATTCAATTTGGGAAATATTCATCAAAAAAAATTTAAAGAAATCTGGGAAGGCGAAAAAAGAAAACAAAATCTTGAATATGTTCTACATGAGCTAGACATTTCAGAATGCAAACTTACCTGCAGGATGGACAGAGTAAATAAATATTTAAATGGGCTGAATCCTAAAAGTCCTCCTGTTCAACCTCAAGGAACGATTCCACATATAAACTTTATTTAATAAAATGCCGATAAGAATAAGCAACAGGGAGAGATATATTTCCGAAAAAATAAAATCAGAATCGGAGATAGCTGAAATAGTTCGGGGAGAAAGGCAGAAATGCAAAAGTGTTGGACTATGTATCGGAGGTTATGACTTGCTGCATCCAGGGCATATGACTCATTTGACCTCGGCAAAAAGACAATGCGATATTTTAGTTGTGGGAGTTACTGCTTCGGAGTTTAATGCTAAAAGAAAGGGTGAAGGCAGACCAATTTATCCTGATGAACTGCGAGCGTTTAGCATCAGCCAGCTTCATTGTGTAGATTATGTTTTTGTAAGCCGTTATCCAGGGGCAGTAGAAGTAATTAAATCTATAAGACCTAACTTTTACATTAAAGGTCCTGACTTTATAAACAAACAAACTCCCGGAATAACTGCGGAAAGGGAAGCGATTGCATTAGTTGGAGGTGAAATGAGATACACTACTGATGAAAAGCTTTCCACGACGGATATTATTAATTATATAAAACGGGAAATAAAATAAGCGTTGGTTTGTTTCTACTATTTTAGGTAACAAAAGTGGGAAAGAGTTTAAATGGGAATATTTTATAATACTTTTATGGAAAAAGAAATGGAAGAAAGAAGAATAGTTTACCCTGGATTTCAAACAGAGCTTACTTTTTATGATTCAAGGTTAGCTTTCCAAACAGTAATCCCATCTACAGGAGAAATTGGAAGATCCTTTTTATGGAATCAGCAATCATTGCTGTTTTTTATAAATCCTTTAATTGACGCGAGTTCAGGGAGATTGTGTAGTAAATCTTTGGCAACAAAAATTCATGAAAAAAAAGGCTCTTTTCAGGTTCTCAATATTGGTTGTGGGGGTTGTGCAGATATCCCTTTATTTCACCATCTTTTAGAATCCTCAATGCAAGATCAGGGTATAAATGCCCCTTCAATTAGAATAGTAAATGCGGATTTGTCTGATAAAGCTATTGAGGCAACTAAGACCGGAGCACACCCTTATTTTTTTTGCGATTATTCTCCTCATCAAAGAAATATGGCAGAGGGTGAAATTGAACAAGTTGTTAAACTTTCATTAGAAAAATTTTTTAATAAAGGTCCTGTTATTGAATCAGAAGAAATAAACTTTGCGAGCCCGCAAGATATAGAGGTTTTATTTGGCAGAAAAAAACCCGAATATCCTGTTTATAAAAGAGAACGTCAGAGTTATTTAATGAAGGACCAAGAAATTAAAAAGTTAATTATTGAAAAAGCAGACATCCGAGACTTGCCTTATGCAGATAATACTTTTGATGTAGTAATCGCTCATCATGTTTTGAAATATCTCGACGAGGAAGGTAGGAAAAAAGCTGTCTCTGAAATGAAAAGAGTATTAAAAAAACAAGGATTTATCTTTCCACACTATGCAGTATATCAAGTCGGGGGATTATTAAGAAAGAATCTGAAAAGAGTTTCAGGTGTTGTTTGGCCTAGAGATATGGAGATAGATAAAGATGTTGGGGGCGTCGTACCAACAGCATTGGATAGCAGTGGAGGCAGAGGGGAGTTTAAACCATTTATGTTGGATGAATTAGTAAGGGAATCTTCAAATGTTTATTCTAGGTGCAACGAAGATGAACTTTTTTTAAATAGGGGAGAAATGATAGGACTTCATGGAGCGGTTTACCCTGTTTATGGCTATAAGGGTTAGTCATAAGGGTTATTAAACGAGGATAAACAGAGAATAATTATTTCCCCACCCTGCAAAAATCTTTATAATGACAATTATTTTATGAGTAAAATGAAACCCCTTTTAATAATCGTAGACCGAGATGGCACCTTAATAGAATTAGTAGATTATCTCGGAAAAGAGGGCGACTGGAAAGAACAAATTAAATTAAATATCCAAGTTGCTGAATTGATGAGATTTGCACAAAAAAAGTTTAGCATCTTAACCTATGTTGTTTCAAATCAACAGGGAGTTGCAAGAGGATATTTTTCACAGGAAAGAGTAGAAGAGATAAATAATGACATAAACAGAGAACTGCAAGTGCAGGGAATAAAAATTGATGGCTGGAACTATTGCCCTGATGTTGACAATTCTTATGCAAAGAAACATCCTGAAATAACTTTTGATAATCTTTATGTTAAAGCAAAGACAAAAAGAAAGCCCTCAATAGAAATGGTTCTTGAACTTCTTAAAAAAGATAAACTTGATTTGGGCTCGCTTGAAAAAATTATTGTTTTAGGAGATGCTGACGACGACAAGAAATTGGCGACAAATTTAAATGCTTCTTACATTGATGTCCGTGGAAAAGATTATAAGTTCTTAATCGATGAATTTTTATTTATCATGAAAAAAAATAATTTCTCCGATAATTAACTACTTTTTAAAATAACAAAATGCACAAAAACTTTTTAAAGGAAATATTCATAAAGGTAATATGTATGACTGGTTAGAAAATCCCGATAGAGAAAAACAAACTAAAGAAAGCAGGTTAGGAAAGATTGTCCATGGGTTAACTCAAGCAACGCTGGGCGTTGTTTTAACAGCTAGTCCTCTAATCACAACTTACTTTTTTGGAAGAGAAATCTGGGATTTTAAGGGTGTAAACATAATTCCAAGCGTATATTTTGGACTATTGGTAGCCGGTCACGTTGGTGCTGGTGTATTTTTATTAAATAGGGCGCGTCAAACATTTAAAGAGGTACGTGAAGAAGATTATAGATATAGCATCCGGTTAGATAAATAGAAGAAAAATAAAATGATTAAGATAGCAGTTTTAGGAAGCAATTCATTTTCGGGAAGCCACTTTGTAAATTACGCTTTAGATAATACTGAAGCACAGATTATCGGAATAAGCAGGTCCTCTGAACCAGACTCTACTTTTCTCCCCTATGCTTATAAAAAAGAGCGTTCAGCACGATTTTCCTTTCACAGATTAGATTTAAATAAAGATTTAGAAGACATCTTGGGTTTATTAGATAAAGAAAGACCTGAAACCATAATTAACTTTGCGTCGCAGGGCGAAGTAAGAAACAGCTGGCGTTGGCCAGAGCAATGGTATCAAACAAATGTAGTGGCTCTTGTTAATTTGGCAAATCAATTGAAAGATAGAAGTTATATCCGCAGATTTGTAGAAATCTCCACCCCTGAAGTTTATGGGTCTACCGGAATAAACGTGAAGGAAGGAAGAGTTTACTCTCCTGGAACGCCTTATGGGGCCTCAAGAGCAGCAGGAGATCAATTTTTAGAATTAATTCACAGAAGAAATAATTTCCCCGTTGTGTTTACAAGGGCTGCAAATGTTTATGGGCCTCATCAACAGCTTTTTAGGATTATTCCAAAAACAATAATTCAGTTTAAGAAAGGAGAAAAAATAGAGCTTCACGGCGGCGGCAAATCTGAAAGAGCGTTTATACACATAAAAGATGTTGCTGATGCGACTTTAAAAATTGCTCAAGATGGAAAACAGGGAGAAGTTTATCATATTTCCCCTGATGAGCAGACAATTTCAATATATGATTTAGTAAATAAAATAGCGTGTATTACAAGCACTGAATTTGACAAGATGGTTATTGTTACAGGCGAAAATTTTGGCCAAGATGCGCTTTATAGTTTAAGCTCTGAAAAAATTGCGAATGAATTAAATTGGAAACCAAAGATATCTTTAGATGATGGGATTAATCAGGTTGTAGAATGGGTAAACGATAATTGGGAGATTATAAAGGATCTTCCTGTGGAGTATATCCATAAACCCTAATTAATGCTTGTTAAAAATCTTTAAATTTAAAATTGGAGTTGCATTGCGGGAGATTCTTCACGACAATCACAAAACTAAAACAATCTAAATGGTTTTGGGATATTTAAAAATTAGCCGCCTAACTTGGATAATAATTCTTCGCCTAATTCAGAGGTAGATGCAACTATGACGTCATAGACTGCGTTAAAGTCATATTTCTTCATGTCTAAAGAAACGCCTGTCCAGTCTGCTAAAAAACCTCCGGATTCTTTTACAAGCAAATATCCCGCTCCAAGTTCATGAGCTTTCTGATAACGAGAGACATATCCATCAAATAGTCCGCTGCTTATTCCTGCAAGATGAAATGCTGATGAGCCAAAATCTTTTACCCAAGAAACTGGATAAATTAGGTTTAACTGCGAGATAGAACTGCTATTTGCATAATGGTCAATTAAGATTAATGTTCTTCTATTAAGAACTTTTTTTTCAGAATGGTTTGTTTTAACACCGTTTAAAAAACAACCTCTCCCTCTTATCGCAACCCAAGTTTTTTTAGAAACGTGCTCAATTACTCCTGCAATTAATGCATTTTTAAAAATTGGTTCTGTTGAATCAAAAATAGTAATAACAGAGCAGTGGGGGAGCAGGTTATTTCCCCTATAATAATTGTCTGTTCCATCTATGTCGTCAAAAGCTATAAGATATTTAGGGTTTTCTGTGATTTTAATTCTGCCAGACTCTTCGCTGCATAAAATCGCAGGGACTTCTTTTTTTTTAAAGAATTTAATCAATTCGCTTGAGATTCTCCTATCTCCTTTAGTGGAAATATCTGTTACAGATTCATCAAATACTTCAATACGCCCTTCATTTCCAATATCTTCCAGTGCTTTATGTGCTATTTGCAGAGCTTCTTTACAAATTTCTGCTAAGGATTCTACTTCAAAGAAGCCATTATCTTCCTTGCCTTCAAATATTTCTTCATAGAGCTCTTCATGACTTCCCAGAATCTTGTCGGCTTCGTATAAATATTTTTTGTCTAATGTTGTTGCAATAGCAATACAATAAGCTCCTGCTTTTTTGGCGGCCGTAATTCCTAATGGGGCGTTTTCAACAACTAAACATTCAGATGGCTTAACTTCCAACTTTTTCATTGCCATTAAATAAGGATCCGGCTCTGGCTTGCCATTTGCTGTGTCGTCCCCGGTAATTACTTCATTGAAGTTCTCAAGGAATTCTTTAGATAAAGTTAAATTTAATTTTTCACGAGGGGAAGCTGTCACAAGGGATAGTTTTATATTTTTATTTTTCAATTCTGAGATTAATTCCGGTATCTTTGGATAAAATTTGAATGAATAATTTTCTTTATAGTTCGTGTTTTTGAGATGCACCAAAGATAAAGGCGGAACATTTCTCAAGCCATATTTTTCCGAGATTGTTTCTGCAAGTTTTACTAATTTCATGCCTTCTAAAATAAAATAATCTTCCTTCTTTATTTTGACCCCATAGTTTTGAAATGCTTTTTTCCATGCCAAAAAATTGTCTTCCATGGTATCTGCAATAACGCCATCAAAATCAAACAAAATTGCTTTGAATTTCATCTTACCTCAATAAATCAATTAGCATATTACTTCTTAATTCTTCCTCTGAAAGCAGCGGAGACATATCTTCAAGAGGACTTGGCTTCCATTTTCCATCTTTTCCTAAATGAGCCATAACTCGCGGCCCTAAAACTTCATTTAAATCCATATTTACGTCGCACAAAACTGGACCTTCGGCTGCAAGGGCAGACTTCATTTTTTCTTCTAACTCTATATGATTGTTTATTGAAGTTGAAGGAATTCCATAAGCATTCGCTACTTTTGCAAAGTCAGGCATACTCACGCCGCTGCTTCCTTCTGCTCCTACATATCTTCCTCCAAAATTCTTCTTTTGCATTGAAGCGATAGCGTTGTACCCATGATTGTTAAATACAAACATCTTGATTGGCAAGTTGTAATTTCTAACTGTAGCTAATTCTTGAATATTAAACTGAAGCCCCCCGTCACCTGCAAGGCATATTGTTCTTCCTCTCCCACTTCCTACACATGCGCCAATAGCTCCCGGCAGGCCAAAACCCATTGAGGCTAATCCGCTTGAAGTGAAGAATCTTTGGCCCTCTTTTACTTTAAAAGCCTGAAATGTTGTAGTAAAACTTGCGCCCATATCTGTGACGACAACATCTCCTTCTGTTAAAATATCTGATAACCTGTCTACAAAAACATAGGAGTTTACAGGTCCTTCTTGATTAATTAAATCCTGATTAACTAAGGGATATCTTTTTTTCCAAGACTTACAGGTTTCTAACCATGAACTGAAATTTAATCCCTCTTTATCAAGCTGACGATTCATCTCTAAAATAAATTCTTTAGCATCGAAATTAACGGATAAATCTGGTTTGACTGGCTTTTTTAATAGCTCTGCACTATCAATATCTACAACAATTTTGTATGCTTCCCTTGCGAAAGCATCGTAATTATATCCTGTCTGGGGAATAGACAATCTTACGCCTATACATAAAAGAAAGTCGCTGTTTTGTATTGCAAAATTTGATGCTCTTTGACCGAACAATCCTGGTCTGCCAATATATAACTTGTGCTCTTCTTCTATGAGATCTGCTCCGTTCCAAGAGGTTAAGATTGGAGCGTTTATTTTTTCAATTAACTCTTTAAATTCTAATCTTGCGCCTGCCAAATCTATTCCCCTGCCTCCATAAATAACCGGTCGTTGAGATTCCTTTAATTTATTAATTGAAAGACAAACTAATTCTTCTAATCTTTTCACATCTGGATTATTATTAGTATCCTTAACTGGTGCAAAGCCTGTCAACTCCTCTAAATTTACATTTGCTCCTTGAACATTTAAAGGGATCTCCAACCATACTGGTCCAGGTCTTCCTGATTTTGCTAAAAAGAAGGCTTTTTCTAAATGATATCTTGCGTCTTTAGGATTTGCAATAGTTGCGGCATACTTGGTTATTGGTCTTACTAATGGAAGGGTGTTTATTTCTTGCAGCCCTATTTGTCTTAATCCTGAATCTCCAACCATCTCGTTTGTTTGACCAGAAATAATTATCATGGGTGTTGAATCAATCCATGCTCCTGCAACGCCGGTTAAAGCATTGGTGACCCCTGGACCAGTGGTGATTATCGCTGCTCCAAATCCATTCATGCGCGAATACGCCTCGGTTGCCATGGTAACTGCTTGCTCATGATGGTTGCATATATAATTTATATTCGGGTTTCTGCCCAATGAATCGCCGAGATGCATAATCCCTCCTCCGGAAATATGAAAGACATCTTTAACCCCCCTTTCTACTAAAAAGTCTATGATGTAATCGGATAATTTCATATTAATCTGTAATTTTATCCTATTTTAAATATTTATATTCTGAATTATAGCACACCAATTTAGTTCTTCAGTTTTTTATTGGTGTGCTATTAGGGAACCAACACCAAAAGATTTAGTTGGTTCACTATATCTCATTAAAAGAGTCCGCTCAATAAAATCTTTTAATTTATTGCTATAATAAAATATCCGTAGAGAAATAAATAAAAATCCCATAAACTTATAAATTGTTTTTTATAGATTAAAGCATGAATTTTGAAAGGCACGGCACAAAAAATACTTTTGCATATAAACTGGGTTATGTAGGAATGTATCTTATTTTTACTTTAATTCTGTATTTAATATTGAGCAAACTAAACAATCTTCCTATGGATTGGTCCTTGATTCATCTTGTTGGAGTTACTTTAATAATAGTCCTATTGGGAAGAACCCTTAAGTTGGTATTAAAATGAAAATGAGAAGTTTTATCTTGGAAATGAAAAATGGCCAAAAAACATTTGGAGAAGATGTTGCAGTAGTCATTAATTCTATTCTTCTGACCATTGTTTATTTAATCGGAGTGGGCCTTACTTCTATCGCTGCCCGTTTATTTAAAAAGGAGTTTCTTACATTGAAGATAGATAAAGAAGCAAAGAGTTATTGGACAATATTAAACCTCTCTAAAAAACCAAAGGAGGCGTATTACAGGCAGTTTTAAAATGTATATCTTGGGACTTAGTTGTTTTTATCATGACTCCGCTGCGGCTCTTCTTAAAGACGGCAAGATTGTAGCGGCTGCGCAAGAAGAAAGATTTACAAGAAAGAAGCATGATACCTCTTTTCCTAAAAATGCAGTTGAATATTGTTTGAAAAGCCAAAATATTACAATAGAAAATGTGAGTTATATCGGATTTTATGAAAAACCTTTATTAAAATTTGAAAGACTCCTCCATCAGCATTTAGAAACCTTTCCTAAAAGTTACAAAGCTTTTTTGGCGAGTTTACCAAATTGGTTTAATGAAAAATTGAGAGTCGTAAAAATAATAAAGAAAAAATTAAAATATAAAGGCGACATTTTATTTATAGAGCATCATATGGCTCATGCTGCAAGCTCTTTTTTACCAAGCCCATTTGATAAGGCCGCAATTCTAACTGTTGATGGTGTGGGTGAATGGACAACTACTGCTTATGGCGTTGGAAATAAAGAAAAAATAAATCTTATTAAAGAAATTACTTTTCCCAGCTCTATTGGACTGCTATATTCTACAATAACCTCTTATTTAGGTTTTAGCGTTAATAATTCTGAATATAAGGTAATGGGCCTTTCTGCTTATGGAGATATGAATAAGAAAACAAACCCTTATTACCTAAGATTGATGTCTTTAATTGACCTTAAAGAAGATGGGAGCTATAGATTTGATATGTCTTATTTTAATTATCATTTTAGCAGGGATAGGATGCTTTCTAAAAAATTATGCAAATTATTAGATGGACCAATTAGAAAACCTAAAGAAGAAATCAACCAAAGACATAAAGATATTGCTGCGGCATTACAATTAATTACTGAAGAGATATTAACTAAAATTTTAAATCACGTTTACGAAGAGACGGGATGCAAAAATTTGGCGATTTCCGGAGGCGTTGCGTTAAATAGTGTTTATAATGGAAAAATCTTAAAAAATACGGGTTTCAAGAATTTATGGATTCAGCCAGATCCGGGAGATGGGGGCACTAGTATTGGCGCTGCGCTTTATGTTTATAATATTATTTTAGATAAAAAAAGAATTTATAATTTTAATAATCCTTATTTAGGTCCTAATTTCTCTAATGATGAAATTAAAAACTTTTTAGATACTAATAAAATAAATTATAAAACATTTTTATCCGAGAAAGAACTAATTGATAAAACTGCCAAATTAATTTATGAAAATAAAGTTGTAGGGTTTTTTCAGGAAGGTATGGAATGGGGTCCGAGAGCTCTTGGTGCTAGAAGCATACTATCGAATCCCTGCAACATTGAGATGCAAAACATCTTAAACTTAAAGGTAAAACATAGAGAAAAGTTTAGACCATTTGCTCCTGCTGTTTGTGCAGAAGACGCCCCTAAATATTTTGAGTGTGACTTCCCTCTGCAAGAGCCGACAGACTATATGCTAATGGTCTATCCAATAAAAAAAGAATGGCACAAAGAAATTCCTGCTGTAACTCATGCTGATGGAAGCGGGAGACTTCAGACAGTTAAAAAAACCCAAAATCCGTTATACTATCGCTTAATAAAAGAATTTGGCAGGCTCTCCGGGATACCGATCTTAATAAATACCTCTTTTAATATAAGAGGGGAACCGATTGTCTGCACACCCTACGATGCTTATCGCTGTATGATGGGCACCGGAATAGACTGCATAGTTATGGGCAATTTCTTAATAAATAGAAAAGACAATCTGCAGGATATGTGGGATAGTGAAAAATATGCAACCGATTAAAGAAAATTTTGGAAAGAGATTTTATGTTTTTACCGTAATTTTATTTTTTATAGCGGGAGCTCTTATTTTTACTTCCGGGGTATTTTTGGACGAGGATTATTTTATTAAGTACAGCCCAGATAAAACCTTAAAGGAATCAACGATAAACTCTATAAATAAGTTTAGACTAATTTTGATGACATTCAGTCTTATTATTTTTATCTGCGTGCTTATTTTATTTAAAAATAAAATTAATGCAATAAATTTTATGAATAAACGCAGGAAGAGCCTGCAAAACATAACCCTGCTTATTTCAGCCATTTTAATTATTTTTGCAGTTAGCGAGGTTGCATTGAGGATTGCTTATAATGAGACTACTTTTGCAGGGGGTTATGGCCCAGGTTCATTAAAATTTAATAGAAAATATGTTGAGATAAATAAAGATGGGATGAGAGATAGAAATTTTGATTTCCGAAAGCCTGATGGAACTATCAGAATTGCAAGCGTGGGTGATTCGTTTGCATTTGGAAGCGGAATTAAGAATGTTAATAATACTTATTCTAAAATTCTTGAGTCTGAACTTAATGATCTTAATAACTCTTTTAATTATGATGTCCTAAATTTTGGAATAATGGGGCTAAGCACTGATGACGAATTAAACCTTATAAAAAATAAAGTTTTAAAGTACAATCCGGACATTATTCTTATCGGTTACGTCTCAAATGACTTTGTGAATATTGAGCAGATAGATTATAAAGAGCATTTTACAATTTTACCTGGGGGGTTTTGGATAAGAAATTTCTTTTTTACCTATGCTCTAATTGAATTAAAGATAAATCGCCTTCTTGAAAATATTGGCTTTAAAAAAAATGGCCTTTCTATAACTCTTGAAAAACTAAATTCGGAAAAAAATGTTAAACATAACAAAAGGTTATTTGAAGAAATAAATAATGTCTCTAAGAGGCATAATATAAAAATTATTGTTGTTAACTTCCCTGTGATTTATAGATTAAAAGACTATCCGCTGCAAGAGGTTAATCGGTTTATCTCAAGTGTTTCTATTAAAAATGAATTTGTTTATTTAGACTTAACTCCTGTATATGAAAAATATTCTGAACAGGATCTTGTTGTCAATAAATACGACTCTCATCCTAATGAACTTGGCCATAAAATTGCGGCAAAAGAAATATTAGAAAAACTTAAAAATGAAGGAGTTGTTTAATTCTTATGGGAAATAATAAATTTCTTATTAGAGAATTGTGGGACTTTCTTAAAATAAGGAAAAAATGGTGGCTTTTGCCTATAGTAATATTATTGCTTCTTGCAGGAGCATTGATAATCCTTGGTCAGAGCTCATCAATCAGCCCATTTATATATGCTCTTGGCTAAGTTTTTTATATAAATAAAGAGACTTGTATTTTTTGACAAACTGAAAATTTTTCAGAGTTAAATTACCTTCTAAGCTCAACGCATAGCTTATTGAATCATAATCGGTTTTATCATTTTGATTCTTTCCTAAACCCGCTTCTAACCAAATCGTTCTTCTTACATTTGGCGGGGGGCTTGTTTCAAATCGCTTGCTGCTTATGATAGACTGGTTGTTATAATAAAGATTATAATCTTGGATGCTTACAAATTCTTTTATATTATCTCCCCAGTAAAAATGAGCTAATTTCCTATAATCGTCTGGAGCATTTCCGACTACAAATGTTTCTAAAGGGTATTCCTCTCCGAGATTTATTAAGTCGTTTCTTAAATTGTCTGATGTAATCTCGCTGCTAATTTTTATATTTCTGAAATCTATAAAATACTCGGAAACAAACGGCAAATTTATTTCATGAGTTATCTGTATCAAATAAGGAGTAATTACAAAAAAGCTTATTGCTAATGAAACGACTATTTGGATTTTTACCTGCTTGTTTCCTAATATCCTCCCCAGAATCAGCAGGGCTATTGGAAGAGGGATGAAAATTAATCTTGGCTGAGCATTTGTTAAAATAACAAATAACCAAGAAAGTGTTATGAATATAACCGGACTCTTGTATTTAATAAATACTTCTTTTTTATAAAGAAAAAAGAAATAAATTGGAATAAAAATTAAAGTTAGAATTGTTGCGGCAATAGTAGAAGTATACTCTTCGTATATTCCCTTAAAAAGACTAAATGAAATTGTTGATAAAAGATGTTTTATTAGTCCGTAAAACGCGAAGTCAAAGAAGACATAATCTAAGATAAACTTAGGTACCATCCCCGCAATTATTAAAGAGGCAAACCAAAGCGAAGAGTACAATTTCTTATTGTAGAAAAAAGAAAATAGGAAAATTATTGAAAAATATAAAGCTGGATCCCACAACGCTGAAGCTAACCCTAAACATAGTCCTGAATAAATAAAATATTTGTATTTACCATAAATCTTGAACTTATCAATAAAAAAATAGGCAAGAGTAAATAATAAATAGACTAACGGGAGAGGACTTAGCCACGGAGCCATGTACCAGATTAGAGGGCTTACCAAAAGCAAAAGCAAAGATTTTCTGTTTTTTCCACTGATATGATAAATAAGAATAATTAACAAGAATAACCATAATAATGACATAAATTTTATTATAAAGAAATTCCCTGTAATCTTGACTAATGGAGAAAGCAAAAAACCATACAACATAGAATGGGAAGACCTTTCCTTTGCTTTGTAATCTCCCGCAAAAATCCTCGCTGCATCCGAATAATCATAAAGATCTGTTACATCAATTAAATCTTTGGGATAAGAACTAATAACTAATAAGAATGCAATTAAGATTGTAAGGATTATGAGTCTTTTATTACTTAGCTCCATAGATTATTAATAGACAAAGTATTTAAAGAGTTTACCTTTTTAATAAAAATGAAAACATTTGTTATAATTCCCGCTTATAATGAAGAAGGAAACATCAAAAAATTGCTTGAGGATTTGATTAATCTACATCTTCCAACTGAAAAGAAAATTATTTTTGTGGATGATGGAAGCGTTGATAAAACCCTTCAAATAGCTAAAAGATTTAAATCTGAATTAGATATGACTTTTATTGTGCACAAGCCAAATAAAGGAGTTCCTCAAACATTTTATGATGGACTGAAAAAAGCTGCTCATTTAGCATCCCCTGAAGATGCAATTGCGATAATTGAAGGTGACAATACTTCGGATTTAAAACTGTTGCCTTTGATGATAAATAAAATAAAAAAAGGTGCAGACATTGTTGTTGCCTCCAGATACATAAATGGGGGCAAATACAAAAACTTCCCTTTCCATAGGGTACTCGGAAGTTCTATTGTTAATTATGTTCTTAAAATATTTTTTTACAAAAAGAACATTACGGATTACACTATTTTTTATAGGGCTTATTCTGCAAAATCTGTGAAAGCTGCTCTGAAAAAATATAAAGAAAAGTTAATCACCTCAAAATCCTTTGCTGCTAATTTGGAAATTTTGCTAAAGATTGGGGAGTTTTCTAAGAAAAACGAAGAGGTGCCTCTTGTTTATGACTATGGATTGAAGAAAGGAAAATCTAAGATGAAATTATTTAAAACGTTGTTTGAGTATAGGAGGTTGATTTGGGAGAGGATATTCGGTAAAATTTAAGAAACTTTTGTGGATGTCAAATTAATTCTATTTGCTACTGATTTAGATAACAAAAGCGGGAAAAAGTTTAAATAGCAAGGATTGGATTATTTTTTATGGATGACCCGAGAGAAAAACTTTTAGATAAATTCCTTGGGATAACTCGTTTTATCGGAAGTCTTGAAGAGTATGAAAGATTTAGAGGTTATGAGTGTGAGATAATGGCTCCGATATTGGAGTTCAAGTTTGAATGTACAACCTACTGTGGAGAGATAGTGCCTTATAAGCTTAAAGATAAACAAAAAAAGATGCTTGAGGAAGGACTTGAAGCTGTCGTGAGGTATCAACCAAAAGGTTCTTCCGGAAATAATTTTGAACAAGGAATTCCTGTAAGAAGAAAAAGAGGATGTTAAAGAAATACAAGATGAAAGAAACACCTACACCCGAATGCAAAAAAAGAAATGTTGAAGACATAATTCTTTATTGCGGGTCATTGGAGGAATTGCATAAAAGTGATTCGGTATCGTTTATTTATAAGCATGCGGAAGAGCTGCATTTTATGTCTAAGGAATATCCCCATAAAAACCATGATGAAAGAGAAAACTATCAAGAAATAAGGGCGGAACTTGCAGAAAGAGGGTTTGACGGGCTTGTAAACTGCAGGACATTATTAATGCGCAGGTTTGAAACTGCATTCTACTTTCTTGCAGTTGAAGGAACTCCAATTAAAAGCACCGGAGAGCGCATGACTAGAGGTTATTATGGTAAAACCGGTGAAGGAAATATTTAATAATAAACCGTATGCAATAAACATAAATGATGGATTAAAATGCTACTCAAAATCCTCGGCTCAATAGACCTCGCGTCTGCACTTGCTTTTTTAATGCTTGTTTTTGGAGTGAATGTTTTTACTCAATATCTCTTATTTTGTGCGGGGCTTCTTTTGTTAAAGGGGATGTTTGTTTTCACCGGCGATGTTTTAAGCGCTGTGGATCTTGCCGGAGCCATTCTGCTTATCTTATCCATCTTTTTTTCAATTCCGGTTGTATTGCTATGGATATTTGCTTTTTTGTTTATGGGTAAGGGGGTGGCGAGTTTTATTTGAAAAGGATTCTCCTCAACCAATTAAAGAAAAAGAATTCTCTGCTATAAAACAAGTCGTGGTAAACCATCCAGATTATATCCAATATTGAATGGAAAACCATACCGATAAAGATGTAAAAAAATGGAGTCCACAAGATACTCAATATTCCTGTTAAAATATGCAGTTCTATTGTATGAAAGATGTGGAAGTCTCCTTTAACCATGACTCCCTGCGATTTCCTTTTTTTCTCTTTTTCTATAAGGGCTTTGTAATAGTTATAAGCATATGAGATGCTCCATTTTTTTGTTTTCACGACGGCAGTAATGTAATGGTCAATGTCTATTAAAACAGAAGACAAGAAAACAAGAACTAAATAAATAAATTTTATCTCTGGAGATACTGCCCAAAGCAGCAGAGCGAATGCAATTCCCCAGAAGATGTGCCATTTTGGTAACATTTATTCCTCTAATCTTTTCAGAATCTCCGCGAAAGCAGGGCGCGTTATGAAAACTCCTGCAGTTATTCCGATAATTGTTGTTATTGCAAAACCTTGGAACAATCCTGCGCCTGCCTTGAATAAAGGAAGCAACGACACAAGAGAGGTTAAATATGCAGTCATTACGACAAACAATGCTCTTTTCATTCTTTGCTTCAGATTTGTTTCTCTTCCTGTCCGCGCTTCATCAACCATGACTATCTGCTGGTCAACACCTGTTCCGATAGTTGCAAGAATTCCTGCTATAGATGGCAAATCAAGATTCCATTTTATTAAAGATGCAATTCCTAAAATAATTACTATCTCTGAAAAAGATGTAAATAACAACGCTAAAGAAATTTTAAATTTCTTATATCTTATAAAAATTGAAGCGCCTACTAAAATCATTGACGCAAGGCCAGCCAACAAAATTAAATAAACAAATTGCTCTCCTAAAACAGGAGATATGGAATCTAACTTGACAATTTTTAACTTGTAGGGAAGGCTCCCGCTTATTAAAATGGTCTGGAGCTTGTTCATTGAATCTCTTGCATCGGCTAATGCTTCTTCAGAAGTTGCTCCGAAACCGGAGCCTTGGATTGAAATTTGAGTTGTTACCTGCCCTCTTAAACCTGAACTTATTCTAAGCTCGTCGACAATTGCTTCGTCTAAAATTAAAGTAAGATTTTGTTCAAGATAACGCCCGGCAGAGCCCGCATCAAGGGGAATCGCGGCAGTTATATCTGCATGCCTTTGCGCTGCTTCGGGGCTTAAGGTAATTGTAAACTGGAACCTGCTGAAGTATGTTCCGTCTTGAGCTTTTTCCGGGGGAAATATTGTTGAATATTGCGCATCATTTTTATACACATGAGTTATATCCTTGTTCCCTCCGACGAAAACAGTTTGATTTCCTATCTTTGCCTCAAATTTTCCCTGCTTTGAAATTAAGTCTTCTATGTCGTCGGGTGTTGCGCCTGCTACTTCAATTAGCATGAATTTGTTTCCTTCTAAATCGCTTACGCCTTTTATCTGGACGTCGGATAAACCGAAAACGTTGAGTCTTTCACGACTGACTGCCAAGAGATCCTGCAATTCTGAATCGGTTAATTTTTGGTCCGGCTGAACTAATGCTCTTGCGCCTCCGCTTATGTCTAGGCCAGTTTTTATCTGCGTTCTTGACAATTCTCCCAGTGTGATTTTAGGGGATTCGTTGATAAACAAAATATATTCGCCTTTATTTGTAATTATATCTAATCTTTTATTTTCTCCTGAAATGAATAAAGAATCAACTATTGATGAATAATCTGAAACTGAAGTTATCTCTTTGTTGTTGACTAATTTGATTACCTGCCCCTGCCTTATTCCCTGCCTGAAAGCTTCTGAATCTTTGTCGACAGACTTAACTAAAATACCTGACTCAACAGAAGAATAAATTAAAAATACTGCTGTCAAAATAAAGATTAGAGAAATAAAAACCGCTCCTTTTTTGGATTTGACGAAAGAGAATACAAACATGATTCCTATGAGCAACAAAAATATCAACAATCTTTTGGAAGATTCCCCGCTTATAATTGAGACTATGGAAATTGCAAGGAAGAATCCTAAAATCCAAATTCTTGACGATAGTTTCATGATATTCTTTTAACCTCCGCATACCACTTGAGTATAGACGCATTAGTCAGCCATGTATTAAATATGTCAAACCCAAGACCTATTAAAATTATTGTAAACATCTGACTCAAAACGTCTGAAAAAGAATGCAATATTAGAAGCGATGCTCCTACTGCAATTATAGATGTAATTGTCATCATCATGCCTGTTTTGAAAGCTCCAACCATTCTTTTGTTTAATGAGCCTTCTTTTTTCTTTAATATTCTTGTCGTCAATAAAATGTCTGTGTCTACTGAATAGCCGATTAGCATCAACAAAGCAATTATTCCTGCGGTTGATAATCTTAAGCCCATTAGGTTAACAACTGTTAACGTCATGATTATATCTGCAAATGCAGAAATTATTACTGCAAGACTTGGGACAGGTGTTCTAAAAACTGCAAAAACAACTATTGCCATGAAGATGAATGCTATTAAAATAGCTAATCTCAATTGTTTGTAAAATCCTGTTGAAAGAGATTCTCCGGAGAATTCTATTGATGAATTATCGGAATCCAACGAATAGCCGATATATTTTTCCAGCGCAGGTTTTATCTTTTCAACTTCTGCTGAAGTTTCAACGAAGAATGCCTGCTGTTTTCCTGTTCGGATATTTGAAATCGCCCTAACAGATATATCTGGAAATTCGGATTTTAAAGTATCCTTTAAATCATAGATATTAATTTTTTCATCTAAGACCGTTATTGTTGCTCCGCCTGTAAGAGAAACGTCCTTTAAAATTATGTCGTTGTTTTTTGCGTTGAACTGCACTAAATACACAATTGTAAAAATAAAAAAAATTGCAGGGATTACTAAAAGCTTCTTGTAATTTCTTTCGTACCAATTTTTTGAGTTTGATTCTTCAGACATTATGAAATAATATAATTGGGGTTTTTAAAATGTATGCGCGGACCGGGAATTGAACCCGGATCGTCGCCTTGGAAGGGCGAAGTCATAACCTTTAGACCATCCACGCCTGTAAATAATATTGGATGATGGGTTTTAAAGATTACTATTTATCATCAAAGAATAAACTTCCTATCATGCCCTTTGGGCTGGTGTAATTATCCTTTCTGATTTCTATATCTGGAGCTCTTGGATTTTTTTGAGGGGTTCTTTCTGAATCTTTTTCATATCTTTTACGCGCTTCTGGATCATCAAAGTTTGGCTGAATTGGTTCAGAGAAATATCCCCCTAATCTGTTTGCCATACTTGAAGCAATTAATTAAAGTATAAAAAAGTTTGCTACACGTCCCCGGCAGGACTTGAACCTGCGACCCCCACATTAGGAGTGTGGTGCTCTAATCCGGGCTGAGCTACGGGGACATAAAGATTATGCGGGGATTAGGATTCGAACCTAAGTAGGCACTGAGCCAACAGATCTTGAGTCTGTCCCGTTTGACCGCTCCGGCATCCCCGCATTGAAAATCTAATATAGAAACCTTTTTAAATCAAACTATTTTGAAGAATATGAAGACGGCCACAGCAACCGGGAAACACCTGTTCTCTTTCCGAACACAGAAGTTAAGCCGGCTGCGTCTGATGTTCTAGTCTCCGACAAGAGGCGAAGCACGGATGCTGTCTTCGATTATTTTTTATATGGTTAATTCTTAATAAAATAATGAGTTTATCTGAAAATTTAACAAAAGAAGAATTAGAAAGAATTGCGATTGCTGTTAAATATAAAAATTGGAAGGGAGAAATTGCGATTAGAAAAATAGCTCCTGCTGAAATTTATTTTGATTCATCGGAGTATCATAAAGACAAGCAATGGCTGCTCAAGGTTTGGGATTTGGATAAGAAAGATTATGGGACTTATGCGCTGAAAGATATTTTATCTTGGGAGAAGTTTCCGTGAAAAAAACATTTTCAAAAAAAGAGGCAGAAGAAAAAATTGAAGAGTTTTTTAAGAGGGATAACTTGAAGGTGAAAGACACTAAAAAGATAAAAAGACTTGCTATGAGTTATAATCTTAAACTTGAAGAATATAAAAAAAGATTCTGCAAAAAATGCTTTGCTGATTTGAGGGGTGGGAAAGTTAGGATTGGTAAGAGGTTTAAAATTGTTGTGTGCGGGAGTTGCGGGTTTGGGAATAGATGGGGGATTTGACATATTATCGGCAGATTTAAAAACCCTTTTTATTAGGAGTGTATAAGTTGGAGTTAAGAATTAGATAGAATGATGAGATTTGTAAGGGGGTTTTGCAGATGAATACAAAGATTTATGTTGGCAATTTGCCTTATAATATTGACAGCAACAAACTGAAAGATATGTTCTCGGAGTTTGGAGAAGTTGTTGAGTCAAGTGTTATTTCTGATAGATTTTCAGGAAGATCTAAGGGATTTGGTTTTGTTACTTTTGCTGATGAGAAAAGCGCGAAAGAAGCAATAGAGAAAATGAATCAGAAAGAGTATGAAGGCAGAAAATTGAACGTCAACGAAGCGAGAGCGAAAGAAGAATAAATATTGAATACCTTTTTACATTTTCCTATTGGGGTAAGATGGTTTTAAAGGCTATTGAGGGGGTTGTTCTTATTTTTGTTGTTATTGGATTGATTAAATTAAAGTTATGGTGTGAACCTTAAAAGATAGGTTAATGGGGGTTTTTACATAAGATAAATAGGTTTAATAAAAAATAGGATATCCCCTGACATAAAAATATGACTATAAAATATACCTATTAACACATTTCCTATTTAGTGCACTCTCAAATTTATGCTTTCTTGAATTTACTGATTTCAGGCAGCAGGTCTGCGTGACCGAGCATTGCGGCTCTGCAACAATATCTTTCTAAGCCCAGCGAGTCCATAACCTTGCCTGCGTCTTCGCCTGCGTCAATTCTTTTTTTGTATTCTTCCCACAGCTGACCTATTGGCTTTCCGCATCCGAAACATCTGACTGGAATTATCATGGTATTATTTTTGTAAGAAGGTTTTTAAACGTTGCTATTCCCTGTAGAAATTAAGCAATCGTTCTAATTCTCGTAATCTTTTAAGTTCTCTTTCTGCATCATATCCCCAACCATTTATATCTAACCAATCTCCCAATTCATCTAATATTCTTGATCTTTCATCTGTGTTTTCTGAATCTTCAATGCACTCGGAGATGCTGGCGCGCGCAAGTAATTTTTCTAACATCTGTGTATTTTTATGAATCTCCTCTAATGGTTTGTCTCCTAACTTTTTTTTGTAAGATTGGATAATCATTTCATACCCTTGTATAAGTGTTATCATTCTTTGCACAGCTTCTTCAGGTGTTGAAGGAGAAATCATTCCTCTAAGAGCTTGATAAGCTTGATCTAATTTTCCTTCCTGCAAAAATTCCTGAAATTCTTTCTGTGCTAATGGTTCATAATTAAGTGTAAAACCTCTTTCATCAGCCATTTAATTTTTTGTTTTATTTGGTTTATAATCATTGTTGTTGTGTAAAATAACCGACGCCGAAAACTTCTTAAACCAAGATTGTTGTTGAGAGAATTATGAATGAGATAATAAAGCTTAAGGATGTGAAACGATATTATGAAATGGGGGACTCTTTGGTTCGGGCAGTTGACGGAGTTAACATAAATATCCAAATGGGGGATTTTGTTGCTATTATGGGCCCGTCGGGGTCGGGGAAGTCAACGATGATGAATCTTGTCGGCTCGCTTGATTTGGCGACGCACGGGGATATTTATTTGGACGGGCTGGATATTGAGCATCTTGATGAATCGCAGCTGGCGAAGATAAGAGGAAAGAAAATCGGATTTATTTTTCAGAGTTTTAATTTAATTCCGAATCTGACTGCAAAGGAAAATGTTATGCTTCCTATGATTTTTCAGGGCAGGAATTTTAGCGAAAGAGAAAGCAAGGCAGAAGAACTTCTTAAAATGGTAGACCTTGGCGACAGAATGGATCATTACCCTAACCAGCTTTCTGGAGGGCAGCAGCAGAGAGTTGCTATTGCGAGGTCGCTTGCTAATGATCCGGAAGTGATTTTAGCCGACGAGCCGACTGGGAACCTTGATACAAAAACCGGAGAAAAGGTGATTACTTTCCTGCACGAACTAAATAAAAATGGCAAAACAATTGTAATGGTTACGCATGATCCTAAATTAGCACAGGAGCATGCAAAAACAATTTACTGGCTGAAAGACGGCAGAGTAGAAAAGGTTACAAAGAAAGAGGGAAATAAATGGAAGAACACAGACTGAATACCTTAAATCCCTGTTTTAACTATATAGTCGCAAGTAAAAAGACTTTTAAACCCTGATTTTCTGGAGATTATATGAAAAATAAGACAATAATTGCTGTGTTAATAATTTTTGGAGTTTTAACTTTAAATTTTGCGTCTGCGGTTGTAGTGGATCTTTCAGCGCCTGTGACTATCTCTCCTGGTTTGGAGGTAATTATTTCTATGGAAATAGACAACACATTAAACGACGATATAAATGATGTGAGCCTTGTCCTGAATTTTCAGAATCTTCCATTTATTCCGATAGGAACATCTGAAGAATCTGTTGATGAAATAAAAGAAGATGACGAAGAAGATTTTTCATTTAAGATAAAGGCCTCAAATGGTGCTGTCCCCGGAGATTATGCTGTGCCTTACACCCTTACTTATGAAGTTAATGGCGACGTTAAAACCCGAACCGGAACAATAGGTGTTAAAGTAAAAGCAAATCCGGATTTAACTTTCTCATTGAGTGCTGAAAATCCAGTGCTAAATAAGAAAGGGCAGATTTCATTAAGGATCGTAAATAAAGGGCTCTCCGACGCGAGATTTGTTTCTGTGAAAGCGCTGCCTCTTGGCTTGACTCTTCTTTCGGAAGAAGAAGTTTATATTGGAACAGTTGATTCGGATGATTTTGAAACTGCAGTGTTTGATGTTATTTTTACAAGCCAGAATCCGAATTTCAGAGTGATTGTTGAATACAAAGATTTTGATAATGAATTAAAGACAAATAATCTTGACTTGCCTGTTAAGGTTTATTCTGAAGATAAAGCAATAGAACTGGGAATAATCCAAAAAAATAATTTGGGGATTTATGTTTTAGTTGTTATTTTAATTATTCTACTTTGGATTCTGTGGAGATTCTTCAAGAAAAGATCAAGAATGAAAAAAAGCATGAACGGGAGGTGAAATATGTTTTTTGATTATTTTTCTCTTGCTGTGAAAAATTTAAGAAAGAGAGGAATTAGGTCATGGCTGACTATGCTTGGGATTTTTTTGGGGATTGCCGCAGTTGTTTCATTAATCTCGCTTGGACAAGGACTGCAAAAAGCTATAACCGGGCAATTTGGGACATTGGATCCTGATAAGCTTATTATTCAAAATATTGGAGCAGGATTTGGGCCTCCCGGGTCAACGACAATTAGGAAGCTGACTTCTGAAGACCTAAAGATTATTGATGAAACTCAAGGAGTTGAATTTACAATTAAGAGATTGATAAGGGTTGCGAGAGCTGACTTTAATGATGCGGCGAGATTTGAGTCTCTTGTGAGTTTTCCCGAAGATGAAGAAGGCTTGAAAGTTGTTTATGATTTCTTGAATGCAGACACGGAATTAGGAAGGGCTCTTGAAACAACTGATTCGGGAAGTATTCTTTTAGGGAATAATTTTATTGAAGAGGGGAGATTCGGGAAAGAAATTAATGTCGGGGCAAAATTAAAAATCCAGGGCGAGAATTTTGAGGTTATTGGAATTCTTGAGAAGACCGGGAGTTTTCTTATTGACAGCTCAATTTTTATGCTTGAAGAGGATATGAAAAAAATTCTTGATATCGGCGACGAGATAGACTTGATTGTTGCGCAAGTTGAAGAGCAGGATAGAATAGAAGAGACTGCTGACGAGATAGCAAGGAGATTAAGAAAAGACAGAAACCAAAAAATAGGCGAGGAGGATTTTTCTGTGCAGACGCCGCTTCAGAGCATTCAATCTATAAATACAATTCTTAATGTTGTTAATCTTGTTGTTGCAGGGATTGCCGCAATATCTCTTCTCGTCGGCGGAATTGGAATTGCGAATACAATGTTTACTTCGGTTTTGGAAAGAAGAAAAGAAATTGGCGTGATGAAATCCATTGGCGCGCAGAACAAAGATGTCCTGATGATTTTTTTGATTGAGTCCGGACTCTTGGGATTAATTGGAGGAATCATCGGGGCAATAATCGGGCTGGGGCTTGCGTATGCTGTTTCCAGTGCTGCTGGAAGTTTTTTGGGAGGAATTTCCCTTCAAGTTGAAATTTCTTCTCCTTTAATACTTGCTTCTCTTGCGTTTTCGCTGGTTGTTGGAATTGTATCTGGGATGATCCCCGCCCTGCGAGCATCTAAATTAAATCCTGTGGAGGCCCTTCGTTCATGATAAAAGACTTTGTTAAAATTTCTTTCAGGTCAATAAAAAAAAGAAAATTAAGATCTTTTCTGACGCTGATAGGGATAATTATTTCAATTGCAACGATTTTTGTTTTGATTTCTGTTTCAATAGGGCTGCAAAATGCTGTTGAGGAGCAATTCCGACTTTTGGGAACAGACAAAATATTTGTGCAGCCGCGAGGGCAGTTGGCAGGACCCGGAACTGGCGGAGCAGTCAAGCTAACTGAAAAAGATCTTGATGCAATTAAAAAAACTTCGGGGATAAAAGAGGCTTCGCCGTGGGCTGCATCGCCAGCAAAAATAGAATTTAAAGATGAAACAAGATATACCAGCGCCGTCGGAATAGACCTTGAAACTTCTGATTTGTTTATAGAGACCGGAGCATATGAAGCGACACAGGGAAGATTATTGAGGGAGGGAGATAAGGGCTCGGTTATGATTGGTTCTCATTACGGGGAAGCGGCCTTTTTTACAAAGATGATAGCTGCCGGCGACAGAATGTTAATTAACGACGTGGAATTCAAGGTCAGAGGGATATTAAAACCAATCGGAAATCCTGGCGACGACAGATTAATTTATATGGCTTTGGAGGATTTTCGCCTGCTATTTAAAATTCCTGAAAGAATAGATACAATCGTTGCGCAAGTTGAAGAAGGTGTTGATATTAATGCTGCTGCTGAAAATATTGAAAGGAAATTGTTTAAGGCGAGGAATGTTGATGAAGAGACGAGAGATTTTACAATACTTACGCCTGAACAGCTTTTGGAATCTTTTGGAATTGTTTTGAATATTATAACTTCATTCCTTCTCGGAATTGCCGCAATATCTCTTCTCGTCGGCGGAATTGGAATTGCGAATACGATGTTCACTTCTGTACTTGAAAGAAGAAAAGAAATTGGCGTGATGAAATCCATTGGCGCGCAGAACAAAGATGTTCTGATGATTTTTTTGATTGAGTCGGGGCTTCTGGGGTTGATTGGAGGAATCGGCGGTGTTACGCTTGGATTCGGAGTTTCTAAATTAATTGAATATATTGCAGTTAATCAATTGAAAACAACGCTTTTACAGACGGCAACTCCACTTTATTTGTTTTTGGGATGCCTTGCTTTTGCATTTTTAGCCGGTGCTATTTCGGGGCTCTTGCCCGCATTTAACGCGGTGAAGATTAAGCCGGTTGAAGCATTGAGATATGAGTAGGCGAGAGATTTAGAATAAATTAATTTAGTTAAATCTATAGTGAAAAACATAAATAAATGAACAAAAATGTATGTTTTTCCCTTGATAGTCAAGGCATAAATGCTCATTTTTTAATGTCCTTGACTATATCTTTTAAGATTATTTTATTTGCTCGGATGGCAAAAATAAAAATCCTAACCACCCCAGAGGGTCGGGGTATTTTTATAGCCTTCAACTGGAAAGAACGAGGCAGAGCATCGAGGCATTAAACCCAGTTGAAGCAAATAAAAATGTTATTTAACTGCATAGCGCAAAAATATTGTGTTGCAGGGTTTATTTTGGAGCAACTATAAATTTATAAAGAGTTTATTCCAATAAAATTAATTAAATGTGAAAAGAGGCAAAATGGGAGCTAAATGTGTTTATTGTATGCAGATGATAATTGATGACAGGGCTGTTGATATTTGTGATGTCTGTGGAAACGGAGTATGGGGCAAGATGTTTGTTGCGGTTAAGGAAAATTGCAAAAATGCGCAGGAAAAGGGCAACCTTTATCAAGGGAGCATAACCCGCCAGCGGTAGGAAGTTTTTTAAAGTGCTATTTTTAGGTAATTATAATATTTGAGAGATTATAAAATGCTGAAAAGAAAAAGAATAAGAACTAAAGGAAAAGTTTCCTTAAACAAATATTTCCAAAATTTTGATAGCGGAGACTATGTTGCGCTCGTGAGGGAATTGTCGCGGCAGAAGCCGGGGTTTCCTGAAAGAATGCAGGGGAAGACTGGACGAATAATTGAGAAAAAAGGCGCGGCTTATGTTGTTGAAATTGGAGACTATGATATGAAAAAAAGATTCAGTGTCCGGCCGATACATTTAAAAAAAATTGAAGGAGTAAAGGCATGATTCTAAATATGAAACCTCTAAATCTTGCAGAAGTCAAAGAACTGGTTGATGAGCTTGATGAAAACAAAGAATTGAAAGATTACCTGAAGAAATTTGGGAAGCTTAACAAAGAGAAGAGCGAGAAACTTGAAGAAGAATTGAAAAAACTTGAGAATATGAAACTTAAAGAAGAACATTTGATAAAAATAGCAGACTTCCTTCCAAGAGATGCAGAAAGCTTAAACAAAATTTTTACTGACGTTACTTTGGATGAAAAGGAAACAAAGGAAATTCTTGAAATTGCCGGGAGGTATTAGAATATGAAGAAAGATGACAATGCAATTGTTTTAGATTATTTGCCGCACGGCTATCCGTTAGAGGGCAAAATGAGGCCTGTTGTTCAGGCAGTCGGCGAGTCTTTTTTTGCGCTGCTTGAACTTGCACCAGTTAGAGGAGCATCAATTTCAGTTAAGGAAAAGGTTTATATAGGTCCGGATAAAAGAGATAAAATATATTATATCATGGGAAGACTCCGAAAGGAGAAACTTACCGAAACAGCAAAGATCCAACTGGAGGAATTCGTCGAGAAAAGTGTTGGGGAGCGCGAAAAAGAATATACAGACTTCTTTAATAACGCTCAATCAATAAATACTCGGCTGCACCAGCTTGAACTTCTGCCTGGGTTCGGTAAGAAGCACACGATGGAAATTGTGGAAGAAAGGAAGAAAAAACCTTTTGAGTCTTTTGAAGATATAAAAGCGAGAGTTAAAAGCATCCCTGACCCTAAAAAGGCGATTGAAAGGAGAATAATTGAAGAGGTGCTTGAGAACTCAAGACAAAGATTATTCGTCAAATAAAATGGCAGAAAAAAAAGCAAAAAGAATAGAAGACAAGGCAAAGAAAGCAGAAGAAAAAGCAAAAAGAATAGAAGACAAAGGAATGGGCGAGTTTCTTGTAAGAATTTATGGGAAAGACATTTTAGGGAATAAAAACATTTATGTTGGTTTGACGAAGATAAAGGGCGTTTCATGGAGTATTTCCAACGTGCTTTGCAAAAATCTTGGATTGAAAAAAAACACCAAAGTTTCTGAACTTGGCAAAGAAAAAATTGTGCAGATTGAAAAAGAGCTTGGCAACTTGAGAGCCGCACATTTTCTGAAAAACAGAAGAGCAGATTTAGAAGCTGGAGATACAAAACATTTGCTGTCGCATGATCTTGAAATGAATAAAGAATTTGATATAAAAAGATTAAAACAGATAAAAAGCTATAAAGGAATTAGACATTCGCTGAAACTGCCTGTAAGAGGGCAGAGAACAAGAAGCCACTTTAGAAAGAGCGGAATCACCGTCGGAGTTAAAAAGAAAAAATGATAAGAAAAAAGAAAAAATTCGCATGGCCGAAGAAACTTTATGACAAGCCGAGAATACTTGATGAAAATAAATTAGTGGATAGATACGGGCTTAAAAACAAAAAAGAAATCTGGAAGACTGAAGCCAAGGTAAAATATTTCAGAAATAGAGCTAAGAAGTTGATTACCACCGAATATGAAACGCAAAAAGCTTTTTTTAATAACCTCAACAGAATCGGGCTTAATATTAAAACAATTGCAGATGTTCTTGCACTGAATAAAGAAGATTTGTTAAAACGAAGATTGTCTACGGTTGTCTGGAATAAAAAACTGACAAACAGCGCAAAGCAAGCAAGACAAATGATTGTGCATAAAAGAATAATGATAGGCGATAAAATAATTAATGTGCCGAGCTACCTTGTAAAGGTTGACGAAGAAGCGCAGATAAAAATAAAAAGCTCTGATAAAAAGAGCAAGACAAAAAATGAAACGCCTGAAAAACTGACGGACAATAATTTAAATGAAGGAGCTGTGGAAAATGCCTGAAGAAGAAATTGTTAAAATCGCCGAGGGAGAATCTCTGAAAAAAGAAAGGGAAACTAAAAGCAGAGAAGAAACTATTGCGGGCATTGCGTATATTTTTGGGTCATACAATAATACAATTGTCCACATTACAGATTTGGCGGGGAATACAATTTCCAGAATAAGCGGAGGGATGGTTACAAAACACAGCAGACTGAAAGCAAATCCGACTACTGCAATGTTCGCCGCTAAAAGAGCCGCTGAAATGGCTAAGGAAGCTGGAATAAATGCGCTTTATGTCAGGGTTAGGGGAAAGACTGCCTCGCCGGGAATTGGACCCGGAGCTCATGCAGCTGTTAAAACACTTGGAAAAGAAGGGTTTAAAATATTAGGGGTGCTTGATGCTGAAAGGATACCTCGCGGCGGACCTAAGAAAAAAGGAGGGAAGAGAGGAAGAAGAGTTTAACCCTAAAATTTAAAAGGGCTCTCTCAGATAAAGAAGCATGGAAGTATTAACAAAAACACCTGAAAAATTAGTTTTGAGGACTTCTATAGGATATCCTCTTGCTAATGCAATTAGAAGAAGTGTTGAAGAAATACCTGCTTTGGCGATAGATGAAGTTGAAATTTTTAAGAATGACTCTGCGTTATACGACGAGGTTCTTGCGCACAGACTGGGGTTAATTCCGTTGAAGACGGATTCCAAAATGAATGAAAAGACAAGCATTGACTTAACAATCAAAAAAAAGGGTCCGGGAAAAGTTTATTCGGGAGACTTAGAGGGCGGCGCGAAAATAATTTATGATAACATTCCAATAACTCTTTTAGAAGATAAGCAGGAGATTGAGGTTATCTGTACTGCAAGACTTGGCAAGGGGACAGAGCATGCGAAATATGTTCCCGGATTAGTTTACTACAGGCACCTTACTGAAATTAAATCAGGAAATTCTCATATTGATAAAATTGTGGAAAATTCTAAAGGGCTAATTAAGCCGGAAAAGAAAGGCTCTAAATGGATATGCGACTTAAATGAATCTGAAATAGACGATATCAAGAAGATAGGGGAGGATAATATTAAAGACAGCGAGGAAATTTTGATTTTTGTTGAATCATTTGGGCATATGGATGCTGAAAAAATTATACTTGCAGCGGTTGAAAGATTGGAGGACAATTTAATTGATTTTGAGAAAAATATTAAATGATAAGCAAAACAAAAATCGGAAACAGGATAAAAAGAAAACGCGACGATAATATAGTTGAAACGATTTTATCTGCAAAAAAAAATAAATTCTGGATTAAAGCCGCACAAATATTATCCGGTGCTAAGAGGAAATATCCTTCATTTAATTTGGGGGAATTAGATTCTATGAACCTTGATGACAAGGATACAATTGCGATTCCGGGAAAAATTCTCGGCAAGGGGATCTTCACAAAAAAGCTTAGAGTTTGCGCAATTTCTTTCTCTGAATCTGCGGCTGAAAAAATCCACAAATCAAAATCGGAAAAAATATTTTTAAATGATGAAATTAAAAAAAATCCTGAAGGCAAGGGGGTAAAATTAATATGGAAAAAAGAATAATTATAGACGGAAAAAATGCAATTTTGGGGAGACTTGCGAGTTATGCCGCAAAGCAGAGCTTATTGGGAAAAGAAATTGCAATTGTCAATTGCAATGAAGTTGTAATTTCGGGGAACTCAAGATCTGTAATTGGCGAATATAAAAAATCAAGAACGCGGGGCGGCTCGTCTTTGAAAGGCCCTTTTTTCCCAAAAATTCCTGAAAGAGTTGTAAAAAGAACAATAAGAGGAATGCTTTCTCATAAGCAGAGAAGGGGAAACACTGCATTAAAAAGAATTAAATGCTATAATCAAGTTCCTGAAGAATTCAAAGACTTAAAAAAAATAGTTTCCGGAAAAGAAAAACATCTTAAGACGATTAAATTGAAGGAGTTAAGCAGGGAGTTATAATGGGTGAGAAGAAATTGATAATTATTTCAGGGAAAAGAAAAAGGGCTATCGCAAAAGTAAGAATTACTAATGGAGACGGAAAAATATTTTATAATTCCCTCCCATATCAAGAATTGAAAACTTTTCATAAATTAGCTTTAATGGAGCCGATAAGAATTTGTGAAAATGTTCTTGGAGATTTTAAGTTTGACATTGAAATAAAAACAAAAGGCGGGGGCAAGGAAGCGCAGATACAGGCGGCGAGACTTGGAATTGCGAGGGCATTATTTAAATTTACTAACGAGGCTAAATTAAAAGAAGCTTTTCTGAAATATGACAGAAACATGCTTGTTGCCGACGTGAGAAGGAAAGAGGCGAGGAAGCCCGGAGATTCTAAGGCGAGGGCTAAGAGGCAGAAGTCGTATAGATAATTGTAGTGTAACGGATTTTATTTTAACTTTGGAAAATTAATTTGCTCTCTGCAAATTATCCAGAGGATTTTGAACTTTCTTTAACTGCTCTGTTGAGATGTGTGTGTAAATCTGGGTTGTGCTTAGCGACGAGTGACCGAGGAGAGATTGAATTATTCTTATATCTGTTCCTGCTTCCAGTAAGTGTGTTGCGAAGCTGTGGCGCAGAGTGTGAGGAGTTACTTTTTTTTGTATCTGCGCTTTTATTCTGACGTGCTTGACTATTTTTTGAATATTTCTGGTTGTCAATGGCTTATCTTTTGAAAAAACAAATTGTGATTCTTTTCTTTTACCTAAATAACCTCTTAGTTCATTTGAAAGCTCCTGCGATAATATGAACGCTCTGTCTTTTGAGCCCTTCCCTTTTCTTACCCAACCCATTTTATCGTCGAAGTTTATGTCTGAAGGCCTTAAGTTTACTAACTCCGAAACTCTTAAGCCAGAAGAATAAAGAAGCGAAAGAATTAATTTTGATTTTTTAGTTTCTGCGGCCTCCAAGATTCTTGAAACTTCTTCTTTTGTTAAAACATGCGGCAGGGCTTTATCTTTTTTAGGAATTTTTATCTGCCCAACTTCTTTTTTTAGAATTTCCTGATAGAAAAATTTTAATGCTGCGGCTGCTAACATAATTGTGTTCTTGGATTTTTTGTTAAACATCTCTGCGAGATAACTTCTAATGTCCTCTTGACTTAAATCATTCACGGGTTTGTTTGTTTTTTTTAGAAATTTGTCGACGAAAAAAGAATAGTTTCTTAAAGTCAGCGGGGAGAATCCCCTTAATTTTAATTCTGTCTGAAGCTTTTGTAACTCTTCCATTTGTCCTCTTTATTTTTGAGCTTTATCTTTAACGAAATTAGCTTTAAAAAGCTACTGATAATATTTATCTCCCGAATTATTGATGCAGAGAGGTAGTTTAATCTTTTGGTTGAAGGATAAATGCCTTGCTTTCCGACGATAATTAAAAAACCCTGCTACGGCAAGTTGCAGAGATTTAAACTTAGTTGGCGCATGAAAAAAGTGATGAGTAAAAAAGTCGCGACGATTAAATCTGAAAAATGTTTATATGAGAGGAGTTTTTTAATGGGTTGCTGTGAAATAAAACCTCTGCCGGTTGTTGCAAAGGGCAAACTTGTCGGGATAATTACTTCTAAAGATGTTTTGCATGTTGAGCCGAGTTTGATAGAACTGCTTAGTTTTAAGAGTTATAATAAACGCAGAGACTTGTTATGGTTAAATTTATTAATCCTATTTAATTAAAATATAAAGGAGGTGTAATATGGGATGTAATTGTTGGATGCATAATATAATCCTTGCTGTCGCAGTCATTGTATTTATGTACGGCTATGGTGCGGGATGGGGTTCTTGGTCAATGTGGCTGGTTTACCTTTCAGCAGCACTGATAGGGATACATTCGCTGGTTCATAGGGAACATATGGACGCGGACAAAAGAATGACTTCAAAGAGGAGATAATAAAGTTTAGATTTTTATTTTTTATTTATTCAAACAAAATCTCTGAAACTCATTGAAAAGCGACGGAGAATTGTGGGGGCCAAATTGCCCGAGAGTGAAAAATGCTTAAAGATTAATTTCCTTTGTAGTCTTCTAATGAGAACGTTTTGTCCCCAAAGAGATTGTAATTAAATATTTCCAGGAATTTTTCTATTGAGCTTTCTGCGAAATTCAAAGAATTTAGCGCATTTTCAATTTTGAAAAAATAACAATAAGTGCAAAGAGAAAGTATTTCTTTGTTGCACAAGATGCATAACTCGCGGTTTTTGCAATTCGGGACAAAATCTTTTTTTATTTTTCTTATTATATAAAAAATTATTTTAGGGTTAACACAATTGTCATTTAACCAGAGGGCTAATTGCTTTGTGTGGCATTTAGTACACACTGGGTTGGTTATTCCTTGGTAACATTGAGTGCATAGTTCTTGCGTGTTCATTTTTAATTTCTCCGATTTTTGTTTTTTTCAGCATGTTTCTACCTTCTTAATAAGCTGTTGAGATATTTATAGTTATGCTACGACCGGAGAGTTAAGTTAGACGAACTTGGCTACGAAGGTTTAAAGGGGGACTTTTTTATTTAAAAGAATGTTTAGATTAGAAGTTGATGGAGAACTTTGGCATTATGCTTTTGTCCAGCCGGATGGCTGTTTGAGCGGGGAAGATAGAGAGCATTTGCTTAGTGAATCTGTGAGGGCATATAGAAATGGGGAGAAAAGGAGAAATATAAGGGGAAAGGAGTTTGAAGGAATGGTGGTTAGCGGAGAGTTTTATACTTTAGGAGCTTGCAGCGGGAGATTATATGAAGCAGAGTTTGAAACCCCTAAAGGCAAGAGAAAGGCGTCAATAATTTTTGCAGAGCCAATAGATCCTTCTTTTAATTGATAACAATTGAATTTTTATGTTGGGAGGTATGCTAAAATCCTTTAGTTTTGATTGAAGGTTTTAACTTGAAAAATTGATTAATTTGTAAACATTTAAATAATTTAGGATTGTAGTTGAGTTGTGAGAATTTTAAAAGAGAAGTCTGGCAGCTACAAAAATCAAAATTATTTTAAATATAAAATTAACCTCCCTGAAATTGTTATTGATGGCTGTAAGTTTATGGAAGGGGATGAACTTGAGGCATTTCCTGAGCCGGGAATACTTATCTTAAAGAAAAAAGAACCTGAAAAGGGAGAATAGAGGCGTTTAGGGCTCTTAAAAGTAGTGTTAATGTATCTTGTGCGAACTTTAAGCTAAATCCATAATGGATCATCCCTTATCACTTGATAATTTGACTTTTTTGACTTGGTTTGCTGTTGTAGTTTTGATAATTTCGCAACATTTCCGGACTTTACTTCAATGTATTTTGTTTGGATTACTCTGCCAAAAATATCCCTTTTACGAGCAATGAAATCTTTGCCTCGAGGACTTCTCTCTGTTTCATAACTTTGTAATTGTAGTCTCATTTTAACATTCTCTTCTGCCATTTTACCCTTCCATTTGTTTTCATTTAATATCTCTTTTTTAAATTGTTTTTTTGACAATTTATTTCCAAAAAAATCGGTCCTACCCTCAAATAAGCTAATCATAGTTTTTTTAATTAACTAAAATATTTAAACTTTTCTATTAATTGTGAACGTTTGTTTCATGCTGAAAGATTTAAGCGTTGGGAGGAAGATTTAGCTTTATTTTTTTACAAATTCTACAAAGGGAAGATGCTCAAATTTTGAGTCTCCGGTTAGGAACTTGAGGTTATTTTGCTTAGAATAAATATAGCCTATACAGTCTGTGTATGAAAGGTCGTGTTTTTTATGTTCTTTTCTGAATTTAATGGCCTCTTTTAAGGTTTCGTCGTCAATTTCAACGACATTGCTTCTAAACTTAGAATAAACTTCTTCTGCTTCTTCTTCGCTAAAATCTCGTAATGCGGCCCAATAAATTTCTGCCAGATTGAATAATGTAAATATGATCTCTTCTTCAGCATAGACAAAATATTCAGGATTCTTTTTTATTATTTCTATAATGGCATAGCTATCAAAAAAGTATTTTAATCCCATCCTTTATCTGCCTCGGCTAAAATCTCTTCTGTTGGTCTTTTCCAATCCTTAAGTAACCCGAATACATCTTTAACTTTTACTTTTTTCTTTTTTTCAACTTTTACTATTACTTTTTCATTTTCCTTTAATTTTTGCTGTTCAACTATTCTTGAAGGGATGATTACTGCTATTGAATTTCCCCATTTCCTTGTTAATGTTTCTATTTCCATGATACATTAATGATACAGAGGTATTTATATTTTTCGGTTGGTCGGCGCGTTCGGCGCTTCGCGCCTCACCTTTATTGAGGCAATTATTTTGATAATTGAGAGAGGGGTTAAATTTTTAATGAATTAACTGAACTTTTGATTTATTTTCCTTTATGCTGAAAGATTTAGGCGTTGGGAGAAAGATTTAGCTTAATAGGGAGAGAACTGGAGGTAACTGCCTAAGAGCTGCACTAACCCAAAGAAAATTAGGTATAAACCAATTGCCCAGCGAAGCAGTTTTGGGAAAACTAAGACAATCAAACCGAGGATTATTGCTACTATGGCTGTAATTGTTAAAGATATTGTCGGCATAACTATACTAAGATTTTAAAGTATTTATATGTTTGTTTTATTTAAATTATGTCTCGGTGCGTTCGGCTGCTTTGCAGCCGAAATTTATTGAAGCAATGGATTTCAGATAGTAAAAGACATAAATAATGGGACAAAATTGTATGTTCTTCCCTTGACAGTCCGGGGATAAAGGTTCATTTTTTAATATCCCCGATTAGATTAAAAAAATAAAAAATAAAAAAGATATTTGGAATCACTTACTCATCAAACTAAATCCGCCGATAATTGCTAAAATTCCTCCGATTAAAGGAAGATAAAATTCGGCGCCCCACCATTGACCAATTACTGCGAGAAGCCCTCCTATCAATGTAACCCATGTTTGCCAACCTGCCATTTGAAATCACCTCCTTTCACCTTTTTATTATTGAGCATAAAGGAAAGAGGGATTTAAATAGTTTGGGGGATTTTGATTTTTGTAAATTTTTTTAACAAACAAGTTCCTTGAAACTTTCCGCGTAAAAATGGGATTATAGCAGATCAACTAAGTCTTCGATGGCTTTTTGTTGCTCTGTTAATAGCTGACCAATAAAAATAACTTAAGAACTTAATGGGTAAACTATATCCAAACTTCCCTATAGCGGCTATATAGAATAATTTTTATCGACGATAGGAGTTATAGAGAACTGCGCGACTTATAACTTATTTATTCTGCAGTTATCCCCATTTAGAGAGTGTTTAAAAGAGTTGGGGATGGGGTGTTTGAAGGCGTTTAAACAGGTGTTTGTTTTTAAATTAGGGTGTTTAAGAGGTGTTTAAGAGGTGTTTAAACTGGGTTTTTGCGAGAATTTTAACAAAAAATAGAGAAAGATTTATATACGGCAAAATACATGATTTAGCATGTTTTGGAATTTTGGGGCTAAAAAAAAGGTTGAAAAACTTGAGAACGAAACTAAAAAGAGTTTTGGCGAGGTAAAAAAAGATTTTGAACATGCTGGAAAATGGATTAAACACCTTGACAGACAAGATAAACAGCTGTTTGAAATTCTAAACGAGCTAAAAAGAGAAATAGCGTCGGTAAATGATGAAATTGAAGGCGTGAAGGAAGCGATTTCTTTTATGAATTTAGGCAAAGAAAATAAACAGGTGTTTAAAAAATTGCCTGTTTTAAACAAACAGGTGCCTGTTTATGATGTTCAAGAAGCTGTTCAAACACCTGTTCAAACAGGTAATTTTTATGATATTCTGAATGGCTTGTCTGGAAATGAAAGGACGATAGTATTTGCGTTGATGAACACAGATATGAAGCTAAGTTATGAGGATATTGCAAGATTACTTGGAAAAGAGAGAGCTACGATAAGAGGCCAAATAAACACTATAAAACAGAAAAGTGAGGGCTTGATTCAAGAAGTTATTGAGCCGAATGGTAAAAAGAGAGTCTTTGTAAGCAAAGAAATTAAGGAAAAACTGGAGAAATACGCGAAAGTGAGAGTTAAAGGAGAGAAAAAATACAAAAAATTGCCGAAAGAGGTGTATTGATTAGAGGTTGTGGATTAAAAAGGGTAAAAGTGAGAGTTAAAATGATGAAAATTGAGGGGAAATTGAGGAAAAAAGAGGGCTTTTTGAGGAGCTGCGCTTATGGGTTGGAAAGAGGGGATTGGTTTTTAGGATGGTTGAAGAGAAAAGAGAGATTTTCAGAGAATTTTGTAAAAATCAAAATTCTCTAACAAGAAGTTTGAAACTTTCCGTGCAAAAATGGAATTATTCAAACTTCTCTTCAGAGAAAAATGAGGGAAAATTGCCGGATTGAGAGCAGTTTTTCTGAAGAAAAGTGAGGAAAAGAGAAATTGGGCTTTATAAGGCTTAAAAGTGCCAATTTTGAAGGAATTGAAAGGAAAAAGGACTTATAGATAGATTTATATAAGTTATTCGGTGTATCGTAAAATGAAGCTTATAACTGCCTTAATTGCAAAATTGTATTTAATGAAACTATCTTTTTGAGATCTTTGGGTATTGAAAGAAGGATTTTCTTGTTGTTTTCCTCCTTTATTTTTACTAAAGGTATATGTTTCTTAATAATTTTCCTTATGTAGTCCCTAATGGATATTTCTGTAAGCCCTAATTTTTGAGATAGGAGAGAATAATCCACGACAAGGCCCTGTTCTTCTAATTGATAAATTGTTGAAAAAACAACCATTTCTTGTTCTGTTAGACGCTTGAATTTAAAGCGAACTTCTTTTTTTAACTCGTCTAAAGATCCTATAATCTCTGAAACTCTTTGAAGATTGTCTATTTTTAGATTAACCGAACCTTTATTCAGTGTTGGAGTGGAAATAATGGGGTGTTGGTTGGTTTGTTGGTTTGTTGGTTGGTTTGTTGGAACCCCCTCATTTCCTGTGGAAAAGCTTAAATTTTGTGCTTTAAATTCTTCTTCTTGGTTGTTATGTGTTGGAATTATGTGTTGGTTGGTTTTAATTTGGTGTTGGTTTGTTGGTTGGAGTTCGTTTAAAGAAGAATTTATGGGCTGTAGGGGGGAATTTTGTGTTTGTTGGAGTGTTGGTTGGATGGAATGTTGGTTGGTTTGTTGGTTTTTGACATCTTCTAATAAATTTTTTAGGACATTTAATTCATTATAAAGATAATCTATTTCTTCTTTTACTTTAGCGAAGGCTTCTTTTATGGGGTCGGACATGGGGTTTTTAAGGGGGTTGAGAATTTAAGGATTTTGGTGATTTTGGGGAAGTTTGGGGGTTGGCGGAATTTGGGGATTTGCAGGTCATAAGAGAATTTATTGTTTTTGATGTTTTTTGAAGACTTCAAAAGCCGAGTTTGAAAGGCGCCATCTTTGTCTTCTTTGGTATTGAACTCCTTGAGGGTTTTTTGCGATCTTAATGATTAATCTGCTTTTTTCTAATTCCTGAAGAAGTGATTTTGCGAATTCTTCGTCCCTTGCTATTTCCTGCGCTATTTGTGAAGTGAATATGGACTGAGGCGCTATTGAATATAGGTGGTGGAGGATTTGCTCGCTGATTTTGTTGCGCTTTTGTTTTGAGATTGGAGGCATGATTAATTTACGTTAGAAAGTTTTTTATAGTTTTAGTTTTGCTATTTGTGATTGAGTTAAGGGGTTCTTTGAATTGAGAAGATTAAATGGAAGACCGGGGGGCTTAGGGTTTGATATAATAAAGATGGAAGAAAAAATAAAATATTTGGAAAAGTGCGACGGAAATGATGTTAAGAAGATACTTCATCCCGTGGTTAGCGAGTGGTTTTTTTCAAAATTTGAGAATTTTAGTTTGACGCAGCTTTATGGAGTTAAGCCGATTTGGGATAGGAAAAATATTTTGATTTCGGCGCCGACTGGGGGGACAAAGACGCTTACTGCTTTTTTGAGTATTTTAAATTATTTGGTTGGACTTGCTTTGAAGAATGAGCTTGAGAATAAAATTTATGCTGTTTATACTTCGCCTTTGAAAGCATTGAGCAATGATATTTTTGTGAATTTGGAAAGACCTTTGCAGGAGATTAAAGAGCTTGCAGAAAGCAAGGGGTTGAAAATACAAGACATAAGGGTTGGGTTGAGGACGGGGGACACGACTGCGAGCGAGAGGGCTAAGATGACAAGAAAGGTGCCTCATATTTTTGTTACGACGCCGGAGAGTTTAGCAATTATCTTAACAACAAAGAAATTTTCTGAAAATCTGGCTGCGCTGGAATATGTTATTATTGATGAAATTCATGCACTTGCTAATAAGAGGGGAGTTTATTTAAGTTTGACCTTGGAGAGATTAAATGCCGTGAGCCTGATTGAGCCGGTGAGAATTGGGCTTAGCGCGACGATTGCGCCTGTTGATGAGATTGCGAGGTTTTTAGTTGGGACTGATCGCGACTGCTTAATTGCAAAAGTTGAATTAATTAAAAAAATAGATATTGGACTTATTGTGCCGGGGAAGGATTTAATTGAAATTGACAATTCTGAAAACCAGAAAAGACTTTATCATATACTTGATGAATTGATTGAGAAACATAAGACAACTTTGATATTTACCAACACGAGAAATGCGACTGAAAGAATAATTCATTATCTGGATATGCATTTTCCCGGGAAGTATACTGAATCTATCGGCGCGCACCACAGTTCTATGAGTAAGGAAAAGAGATTTGAGATTGAGGACAGATTGAGGAAGGGCGAACTGAAGGTTGTTGTTTCGTCCACGTCGCTGGAACTGGGGATTGATATTGGGAATATTGACTTGGTTGTGCTTTTAAGGTCGCCGAAGGGTGTTGCACGCGCTCTTCAGCGGATAGGGAGAGCGGGGCACAAGCTTCATGAAAATCCTAAGGGAAGATTTATTGTTACTGACAGGGATGACTTGGTTGAGTGCGGAGTTATAATGAAGAATATGATTGAAGGAAAAATTGACGAGGTTGAAATTCCGAAAAATGTTTTGGATGTTTTGGCGCAGCAGATTTACGGAATGGCAATTACTAAAATATGGGGTGCCGACGAGATGCTGAAGCTGATTAGAAAAAGCTACTGCTATTCTGAATTGAGCAAAGAGGAATTTTTGAGTGTTGTCAGTTATCTTGCAGGGGATTATGCGCTGGAACACAGATATGTTTATGCTAAAATTTGGTATAATGGAGCTACGGGGGAAATTGGGAAGAAGGGAAAATTGGCGAGGGTGATTTATATAACTAATATCGGCACTATCCCTGAAGAGGGTTTTATTTCTGTTGTCGTGAGCTCTCCTGTGGAAAGAAAGGGGCAAAGCGTCGGCAAAATTGACGAGGGCTTTTTGGAGAAAATGAAGAGAGGAGATGTTTTTGTTCTTGGGGGAGCTAAGTATCAATTTTTATATTCGCGAGGAATGAAAGCTTATGTTAAAGCCGATGTGAGTAAAAATCCGACGATACCGAGCTGGTTTTCTGAAATGCTTCCGTTGAGTTTTGACGCGGCTATTGCAATTGCGAGATTTAGAGGACTTGTTAAAGAGAGAATTAAAAATAAAAAAGAGTGTGTTAATTTTATTAAAGATTATTTATATTGCGGGGAGGAGACTGCCTCACAGATTTATGATTATGCGCACGAGCAAGATGGTTTTTCAGAGATTCCCGACGATAAAACAATTGTTGTTGAAAAGTTCAAGCAGGAAAAGGAGTATTTGGTTTTTCATTCTATGTTTGGACGGAGAGTTAATGATGCTTTGTCGCGGGCTTATGGGTTTGCGGCGGCGCGGCTGCGGGAGAGAGATATTGAAATTGGGATTAATGATAATGGGTTTTTTATTTCTGGCGAGCATTTGGATGAAAAAAAGATTTTGGAGCTTGTTAATTCCAAGAATTTGGAGAAGATATTGAAAGAAGCGATTGAGACAACTGATGTTTTGCGACGCAGATTCAGGCACTGCGCTTCAAGGTCGCTGATGATTTTGAGGAATTACAAGGGGAGAAACAAAAGCGTTGGAAGGCAACAGGTTCATTCTTATTTATTATTGACTGCTGTAAAAAAATTGAGCAATGAATTTCCGATTTTGCAGGAAGCGCGACGGGAAGTTTTGGAAGATTTGATGGAGATTAAAAATGCCCGCTGGGTTTTGGAAAATATTGAAAGCGGGAAGATTAAGTTTAAGTTTATCAGGACGCCGATGGTTTCGCCCTTCGGTTTGAATTTGATTTTGCAGAGCCATGCTGATTTGATTAGGATGGAAGACAAGGCGAAGTTTTTGAAGAGGATGCATGAATTGCAGTTGGGGGTTATTGGGGGGAAGGAAGATAAAGATGATTAAATATATTGGCAAGTGCTTATTGATTGAAGATGAAAATGACCGGGAGAGGGTTCTTGTAGTTGGGGATTTGCATTTGGGGTATGAGGGGAGCTTGAGAGAGTCGGGAGTTATGATTCCTGTTGGAATTTATAAGCAGATTTTGAATGATTTTGATGAGATACTTGAATATTTGAACAAAGAGGGCACGGGAAATAGAAAAGATAAATGGGAAATTAATAATGTGAAAGTGGTTAACAAAAAATTAATTAATAATGTAAGATCTGACAGCTTGGCTCATGAGGGAGATGCGGAGGGTTATGAAAATCATAGCGGGGGTGTTGTGAATTATGGGGATAAAAAAATATTAAACAAGGGAATAATTAAAAATAAAAAATTTGAAAAGTTAAATAAAATAATTATTCTTGGCGACATAAAACATGAATTTGGTAGCATTTTGAAAGAGGAATGGCAGGAGATTGGAAATTTTTTGGGGTATTTGAAGGAAAAATGCGACGAGGTTGTTGTTATTGAAGGGAATCACGATAAGATTTTGTTTCCTGTTTTGAAGAAATTGGGAATTGAGGGAAGAGAGCTTTATATTTGGAGAGAGTTTGCTTTTTTTCATGGCAATAAGAAGTTTAAGGAAATTGAAGAAGAAGAAATTAAATATTGGGTGATGGGGCATTGGCATCCGGCGATTGTTTTGACTGACGGAACAAAGAAGGAGAAATATAAATGTTTTCTCGTCGGCAAATTTGGCGGGAAGGAAGTTATTTTTGTGCCGAGTTTTTTCCCGCTTGTTGAGGGGAGCGATGCTAGGGATTTGGGTGTTGGGGGAGTTTGGGAATTTGATTTGGGGAAGTTTGATGTTTTGGTTGTTGGGGAAGGTTATGGCTTTAATAGGGGTGTTGGAGATTTAAGAGGTTATAATTTTAATAGGGGAGTGAAGAGTTTGGGGGTTTTGAATTTTGGGAAACTTGGGAAGTTGAAATGTTGATGAGGAGTTTAGTATCTTAAATTTTTGGAATTTGGAGATTTTGGAATTTGGGAAAATTGAAAGGTTAGAGGGTTTTTTAATAAAAAAAAGTTGTTTAAAAATTTTGGGGCAAATGTTAGAGATTTGATTTTTATTTTGAGGCCAGATAATTAAATTTGGGAAGCTAAAAGATAAATTAATAAATAAAAAAATAAATTATGGGGGGTTTTGAGATTGGGGGTTTTTCAAAATTCTCTAAGAAGGATTTTGAAATAAAAACAGGGGTTATTCAAAGCCCTCTATAAAATAAATGTTTTTAATTATTTTTTGGTTTGATTTGAGGTATTTGCAGATGATGAGGAAGTGAGAGGTCTTCTTCTAATTGCAGGGCTTTTACAGAGCATCTTTTTAGAATAAAATTATATAGGGGGTAAACTTTTTCCTGCGGGACTTCTTTCTTTTTCCAGGATTTTAAGAAATCTTTTGATTCGTCTTTTGTAACTGCTACAATTAAAAAACCTTCTATAAGCACTTCTGCTAAATTCGGAGACTCTTTATCCTGCTGATTTTTTTTGTAGTTTATGTAAAATTTGTAATTTATTTTTATTGCTTCTTCATCTTTTAAGAATTCAACTTTTTCTTTTTCTATGTTTGTAAATTCAACATTGGTGTTTATTCCGGCGTTTCTGAAGTCTTCGCTTCTTTTTGCTGATAGGTTATTTATGCTGAATCCAATTATTTTCATAATCTTTTTTGTGAAATGTTGTTTTTAAAGGTTGTTGTTGGGGAGGATATAAATTGGTTTTTATAATAATTTATAAATAATTTAAAAAGAGATTCAGAGCTATAATAAATCTTCTTCAGATACAACAACAAAGTCCCCGACGGCAATTATTGAATTGTAGGGAACGACTGTTTCTTTGTTTTGGTTTGTTTCTAAGTTTAGGTTTTTAGCATATGAGGTTGACTCTTTTAATAATAATTGAATTAATTCGCCTGTGCGGGTTTCAAAGGTTATGTCTTTAACAACGCCTAATCTTTTTCCTTCTTTTGTGACAACTAATCTTCCTATAAAATCTCTAAGAGGCTTTTTTTCAATACCCATTATTGAATTAGAAGAGGTTAGTATATAAATATTTTGATGATATTTGATAATGTTTTTAAAATCTGGTGGGAAAAGATAATATTTTGAATACTTAATGGGGGGGTTTTAGGGGGTGTGGGAGAGGTGGTTTTAGGGAGTGTAGAGGGGGGGTTTGGAGAGTGTGGGGAGGGTTTTGGACAAGTAAATTTTTTTGCGGGAGGGGTGTGACCCTTTGATTTCTACTGGAGAATAGAAGAGAGTTTAAATAGGGGTTGAAGAGTTTGTTTTGTTTTGTTTTTATTTATAAAGTTTTGTATAGTGTAGTATATAGATAATAGGATTTGATTTTTAGATTATTCTTTTTTATATTAAATAATTTAAGATTTGTTTAATAAAAATTCTTATTTGTTTAGAGGGGTAATTCAATTATTTATAACGTTTATTTAATTTATCTTAATAAGCCAAATTTGTTTAATTTATCTTAATTAGTTAAAATTGCTTAATTTATTTAGATAGTCAAATTCGTTTAATTTACTATCTTTTTATACTTCTTATTTGTATTTTCCATATGAAATAGGGGTGTAGGTAGATTTTAGTTTTTTTGTTTGATTTTTCGGTTTTTCCGACGTTTTCCACTGGAAGTGGGGGTTGGAGTATAGATAAGTTTATAATGTCTTTTGATTATTTTTTGTGATTAGATATGGTGTGCTAATAAAAAACTTGAGAATTCAATTGGCAGGCCATAAATAAAAATAAAAGGAGGTATGATGACGGCTAAACTTGACAAAATATTTGATTCATTTGCAGAGAACAGCGTTTTTAAAAATAAAAGTGTTTTGCAGATAAATTATACGCCGGAGACTATTCCTCATAGGGATAAAGAGATTGAGGCAGTTGCTTCTATTTTAGCGCCTTCTTTGAGGGGGGAGAGGGTTAGTAATTTATTTATTTATGGAAAGACGGGGACTGGAAAGACTTTATGTGTACAATATGTGACGCAGGAAATTTTAAAGAGGGTTAAAGAAAGCGGAAGAGATAATTTGAGGGTTATTTATGTTAATTGCAAGCTTAGGAAAGTTGCAGATACCGAATATAGAATTTTGGCCGAGATAATCTCCTCATTGGGGAGCAGTGTTCCTTCGACGGGGCTGCCGACGGACGCGGTTTATTCCAAATTTATTGAATTAATAGACAATAAGAAGCAGCTTATTTTAATTGTTTTGGATGAAATTGACCAGGCTGTGAAAAAGATTTCTGACAGCTTTTTGTACACTTTGACGAGATTAAATTCTGAACTTAAAAATGCGCAGATAAGTTTGGTTGGAATCAGCAATAGTTTAACTTTTATGGATGAATTGGACCCGAGGGTTAGGAGTTCTTTGAGCGAGGAGGAGCTTATATTTCCTCCCTATAATGCATTGCAGCTCTTAGATATTTTGAAAGAGAGGGCTGGAGGAGCTTTTATTGAGGGAATTCTTGAAGAGGGGGTTTTGTCCAAGTGTGCTGCTTTTGCTGCGAGGGAACATGGAGATGCGAGGAGGGCTCTTGATTTATTGAGGGTTGCCGGGGAGCTTGCAGAGAGAGAAAGTCTTGATAAGCTGGGTTTAAAATGCATTGATAAGGCAAATGAAAAAATAGAAAGAGATAAAATGATTGATATTATTGAGAATGAACCAAGACAGCATCAGTTAGTTTTAAGGTCTATTTTAGATTTAAATGAAGACAAAAAATTTGACAAAATATTCACAGGAAATGTTTATAATAAATATCAAGAATTATGTTTGAAGACGAAAAATGACATTTTGACACAAAGGAGAATTTCAGATATTATCGCTGAATTTGATATGCTTGGGCTGATAAATGTTGATGTTGTAAGCAGAGGCAGGCAGGGAAGGACGAGGGAAATCAGATTAATGCTTCCAAGCAATATAAAACCTAAAGTAAATGAAATTTTAAATACATCACTAACAATATGAACCCTGAAATTTTAAAAGAAATAAAAGAAAGAGGACTCTTAATTGAGAAAGATATATTTGAAATTTTAAGCGGATTTGAAAGCATCAGGACAACAAAGAAAATTATTGAAAGTCTTGAAATATTTTCAGGGCAAAAAATAATTACAAAGGCTTCCCTGAATAAAAATTATGAATTTGCCCGCAAAATTGTGAACGATATGCCTAATTTTGTCAGGGAAGATGTTGAAAAGGTTTTTATAAAGTTAGGAATAAATCTTGAAATAAAAAAAGAAAAGATTATTTCTGATAGTGCTGAAGATTTAATTAATTTGAAGAGGGAACCTGAAAAGAAAAATTTCAGCGAGAAGTACAGAGTTTTTTATGCAGATACAAAGCCAGATAAAAAAATAACTGTCCAAGATTTTGTAGGGCATTTTCGGGCCAGATATAAAGAACTGCAAGGAATTTTAATGCAGCACTTTGGGCTGGATAATTTGACGTCTATAAATAAAATTTCGGGAAGCAGGCAGAATATAACTATTATAGGAATTGTCAACAGCAAGAGAAAAACAAAAAATAATAATTTGATAATTACTTTTGAGGATTTAACCGGGCAGATATCTGCACTTGTGAAAGCGACGAGCGATTGTTTCAGGCAAGCAGATGAATTGCAGCTTGACGACGTTGTTGCGGTGAAATGCTCTGGGAATAATGAAATGGTTTTTGTCCACGAAGTAATTTATCCTGAAGCGCATATTCCGATAAAAACAAAATTTGAGGAAGATATATGTGTTGCTTTTATTTCAGATATACATGTTGGAAGCCACAAGTTTTTACAGAACGAGTTTGAGCATTTTATTTCATGGCTGAACAGCGACGTGGAACTTGCAAAAAAGATAAAATATTTGTTTGTTGTCGGCGACGCGGTTGACGGGGTAGGGGTTTTTCCGGGGCAGGAGAGACTTTTAAAAATAAAAACTTTGAAAGGGCAGTACAATACTTACGCAGAATATATTAAAAAAATTCCGAAAGAGATAACAATTTTTCAATGCCCCGGACAGCACGACGCGTCAAGAGTTCTAGAGCCGCAGCCGATTTTAAATAAAACTTATGCAGGTGCGCTTTATGATATTTCAAATTTGACTTTAGTTTCAAATCCCTGCATGGTCAAACTTTTTGAGGGAGATAAAGAATTTAAGGTGCTGATGTATCATGGAGCGAGCATACACTCTTTTATTAATAACATTGAGGAGCTTCGTTTGATTAAAGCGCACCACAATCCTGCAAAAGCAGTTAAGCACATGTTAAAGAGGAGGCATCTTGCGCCGAGCCACGGGGTTTCTGCGTCTATTGTTTATGTGCCCAATGCTGAAAAGGATCCTTTAGTTATTTCGGAAGTGCCGGATATTTTATGCACGGGAGAGGTTCATAGATTAGATATTGAGAAGCACAACGGGACTTTAATTCTTACTGGGAGTTGTTGGCAGGCGAGAACTGAATTTGAGGAGAAAGTTGGGAATATTCCGGACCCCTGCAAGGTGCCTGTTTTTAATTTGAAGACGCATGAACTTAGGATTTTGGATTTTACATTGGATGCGAAGGAGGAGGGGAGATGAAGGTAATTGATGCAGTTTATGGTGATACTAAAATTAAAGAGCAGGTTTTAATTGATCTAATTAATTGCCCGTCTATGCAACGGTTGAAAAAAATATCTCAATTTGGTATGCCAGACGAATATTATCATATAAAAGGATTTTCTAGATATGAGCATTGTGTCGGGGTCATGGTGTTATTGAGAAGATTAGAAGCTTCTTTGAAAGAACAAATTGCAGGCTTGCTTCATGATGTTTCCCATACTGCTTTTTCACATGTTATTGATTGGGTTGTCGGAGATCCAAATAAAGAAGATCACCAAGATAATAGTTTATTAGATTTTGTTGAAAAGTCTGAAATTCCAGGCATTTTGGAAAAGTACAATTTTGATTATAAAGAAATTTGCGAGCATGAAAATTTTTCTCTTTTGGAAAATAACGCCCCGGACATTTGTGCAGACAGGGTTGATTATTCTTTGAGAGAAATTATTTCTTTTGAAACATCTGAAAATATAAATCTTATTTTAAATAGTTTAATTAATCCTAAAGGTAAAATAATTTTTAATAATAAAAATGCCGCAGAGATATTTGCAAAAAGTTATGTTAAATGCCAGAAAGAACATTGGGCAGGAACTCAAGCCAAAGCAAGATATCATATTTTATCTTCTATTTTGAAGAAAGCTTTAGATGAAAAAATAATTTTTCTTCAAGATTTGTGGAAGACGGATCAGGAGGTAATTGATATTTTGAAAGAAAGCAAGATAAATGACATTTTAGATAATTTGAATTTGCTTAAAAAAGGATTTGATGTTGTTGAATCACAAAATAAAAATTCTTTTATTTTAAAGAAAAAATTTAGGTGGGTTGACCCGCAGGTTTTATTTGAAGAGCGTTTGGCAAGGGTAAGCGATTTTTCAGAGGAATATAAATCAATTTTAGAAAATGAAAAATCAGATTCTAAAATAACTAAAACTTTTGAGGTAATTTCAAAATGAGTATTGAAGAGCATTTTAAGGTTATAAGCCGAGATGTCAAGAAAATGTATGGTGTTGCTGAAGCTGCGCGAAAAGTCGGGATTGATCCTGTTCAGAAAGTTGAGACACCGATTGCAATATCTCTTGCTGAAAAGGCAATTGGCTTGATTTCGGTTATTTACCCTCAATTGCAAGACGAGAGAATTGTCAAGAGGATTATTGAATTGGAGAAACAATATGGCCAGCTGACAATGTCTGTGTGCCTGGGGATTGCCGAAGATCTTGCCAAGGAAAAGTTTTGCAAGTTCAAGAATTTGATTGAGGCAATTGACGCAGGAATAAGAGTTGCATTTTCTTATTTTACTTTGGGGGTTGTTTCGTCGCCAATTGAAGGATACACTGGTCTGAAACTTGGGAAGACCCAGCAGGGCAAGGATTATTTTGTTGCTTATTTTTCCGGGCCAATAAGAAGCGCCGGGACAACTGCAAGCTGTGTTGCTTTGATGGTGATAGATTATTTGAGAGAGCTTTTTGGTTTTGAAAAGTATGATCCAACAGAAGATGAAGTTAAAAGATATGTTACGGAAAATTATGATTATCATGAAAGAGTTAATAATCTGCAGTATTTGCCGACGGAAGAAGAGATAACTTTTCTTGCGAAACATCTGCCGATTCAAATTTCAGGTGAGCCGACTGAACAGAGAGAGGTTTATAATTATAAAGATCTGCCGAGGGTTGAGACTAATTTTATACGCGGGGGGATGTGCCTGATTTTTTCAGAGGGGCTTGCGCAGAAAGCAGCGAAAGGCTACAGGCTGTTGAAGATTGCAAAGGCGAATGGATTTGTTTCAACAGGGTTTGATTTTTTGGAAGAATATGTTAATGTTATTCAGAAGAAGAAAATAAAAGGCGGCGACGGAACTGATGGTGTTCCGACGTATATTAAAGATATTGTTGCAGGCAGGCCTATTTACAGCCATCCGAGCAGGTCGGGAGGATTCAGGTTCAGATATGGGCGCTCAAGAAATTCCGGATTTTCTGCCACATGCGTGCATCCTGCGACGATGGCAATATCTCGTTCTTTTTTGGCGATAGGAACCCAACTGAAAATTGAAAAGCCGACGAAAGGGTGCGCTATTTCTATGGTTGAAAATATTGATGGGCCGATTGTCAAGCTAAAAAACGGCTCGGTTGTAAAGCCGAATACTCTTGATGAGGCCTTGCATTTAAAAGATTTTGTTGATGAAATAATTTATTTGGGAGATTTATTGTTTTCTTTGGAAGATGTAATCAACAGGAATTCGGTTTTGCTGAAGCCGGGATATGTGGAAGAGTGGTGGGGACTTGAATTAGAAAAAAATGGAGGAAGAGTTGATGACTTCTGGAAAGTTTCTTTTGACGACGCTGTTAAATTATCAAAAGAGTATTCAATCCCTTTACATCCAAAACATATTTATTATTGGACACAAATTTCTTATGCGCAGTTTTTGGCTTTGATTGACTGGATAGCTCATGGAGAAAAAAGAAACGGGCTTGTTTTGCCTTATTCTTACACTGACCGGCAGAGGTTTGCGCAGGGAAAGAGGGCTTTGGAGATTATAGGATGTTCCCATCTTGTCACGCTGGAGAATGTTGTTTTGCCTGAAAATGAAATTAAAGCACTGTTATTTAATTTAGGGATTGACTTTAACGACGGCAATTTAGAAAATAAATTTGACGAACTTGCTAAAAAGGTTCCTGCCAATGGAGAGGTTTTAGATGTTGTTAACTCTTTGTCGTCGGCGAAAATTAAAGATAAAGCAGGGGATTTTATCGGGGCTCGTATGGGCAGGCCTGAAAAATCAAAGTTAAGGAAACTAACTGGAAGCCCGCATGTTATTTTTCCTGTCGGAGCTGAAGGAGGAAGATTGAGAAGTTTTCAAGCCGCGGTTGACGTCGGATATATTAAAGGAGATTTTCCTATTTTTTACTGCGATACATGCAAGGATGAAAAAATTTATTTTTTGTGCGAGAAGTGCGGGGGATTCTGCAGGCAAAAATATTCCTGCTTTAAGTGCGGAACTTCTTCTTTTTCTGCCTGCGAGGAGCATGGCATTGGATTAAAATTCAAAGAGCAGAGAATTGATTCAAAATATTATATGGATGCTGCAAAAAAATTCACAGGGTTGAGGTTGGATGATTTGCCCGCTGCGGTTAAGGGTGTGAGGGGAACTTTAAGCGAGGAGCATAACTGCGAGAATCTTGGAAAAGGGCTTTTGCGCGCGAAATATAATCTGCACGTTAACAAGGACGGGACAATAAGATATGATATGACTGAAATGCCAATAACTTATTTTAAACCGAAAGAGATTGGAACACGTATTGAAAAATTGAAAGAGCTTGGTTATAACAAGGATTTTAACGGCAATGAGCTGGTTAATGAGAATCAAATCCTGGAAATATTTCCACATGATATTATTTTGCCGTCGTGTCCGGACACTTTAGATGAGAGGGCTGATGATGTTTTTTTGAAGGTTTCCCGTTTTGTTGACGATGAGCTTGAGAGACTTTACAAGCTTGAACCTTATTTTAAAGCAAAGACAAAAGAAGATTTGATAGGGAACTTGTTCGCGTGCATCGCGCCGCACATCTGTACAGCGACGGTCGGGAGGTTAATCGGCTTTTCCAAGACTCAGGTTTTTTTTGCTTCACCTTATATGCACGCGGCCATGCGCAGAGACTGCGATGGAGATGAAGCCGCAGTTATTTTTTTAATGGACCTGCTTTTGAACTTTTCGCGAAAGTTTCTGCCGTCGCACAGAGGAGGAACGCAGGATGCGCCTCTTGTTTTAAATATAAAAATAAATGCGGGGGAAGTTGATGACCAGATACTTGATTTAGTTTCCGAGAAATATCCGTTGGAATTGTATGAACTTGCAGAGCAGAGGAAACATTCTTCTGAAGTTAAGGTTGAGAGAATTGCGCACAGACTAAAGCAGGGAAAAGATCCGTTTACTAATTTAGGATTTACTCATGACTGCGACAATATAAATAATGCAATATTAAATTCGGCGTATAAAACTTTGCCGACGATGAAGGATAAAGTTTCTGAACAGATGGATTTGTGCTCAAAGATACGGGCTGTTGATACGAGTGATGTTGCGCGGTTGATTATTGAAAGGCATTTTATAAGAGATATCCGGGGAAATTTGAGGAAGTTTTCGCAGCAGGTTTTTAGATGTGTTGACTGCAACAGCAAGTTTAGAAGGCCGCCTCTCGTCGGAAAATGTGTTTCATGCGGGGGGAAAATTATATTTACAATTTCTGAAGGGAGTATAATGAAGTATATGCAGGCGGCTTTGGATTTGGCGAGGACATATAATGTGAGCTCTTACTTACTGGAGAATTTGGAGATTGTGGAGAAGGATATTCAATCTATATTTGGGAAGGAGAAGGAGAAACAGGAGGCGTTGAGGAAGTGGTTTTAGAAGAAGCTTTGATAAAAGGGCATTATTTTTGGATTGCAGGAGCTATCTTTCTCGGATTAAACAATATTGAGAAGTATAATAACTTTGCTGAACTAACTGTTGTTTCTCCTTTGAAGGAAATTGTAATTATTGGGAAAATTTTAACTTTATTTTTTGTAGTTTATTTTCTTTATAGCTCTTCTTCCATCGCCGAGTAAACTTCTTCTTATTTGACCTTTGAAGGTTTTTTGTACCGGTTTTTTCTTTAACCTCATTTTTTTATTAAGATTTTCCTTTATTTAAGTTTTTTAAAAAAACTAAAAATTTGATTATTTGTGTCTCCAATTCTTAAAACAAATAAAAAAGAATTGTTAGCTGAAAAAATTATTGCGAATTTTTAGTACCCCAATTCTCAAAACAAATAAAAAAGAATTGTCGGGATAAGAAGACAGCCCATGAGATTTATTCTTCTGGTTCCGGAGAGGATTGCGAAGATGCCTAAGGCGGTGGAGGTTATGAAGATTATTAGGCCGATTAGGTTTGAGAAGAGGATTATGAAGAAAGTTAGGATTATTAAGATGATTATTGATAACTTTTGGTAATTTATTTTTGTTATATATTTGGAGAAGAATTTTGAGAGGTATATTCCGAGGACGAATGATAAAATTCCTGAAATAATTACTGCGGCGATTATTATACCTAAATCTTTGAGCGAGAGTTCTTTTAGGATTTCTTTGACTGCTGCGGCCGCTCCTGTGCGGGTTTTGCCGATGGAATATACGACGACAAAACTCAATCCCATGATTATTGTGTTTATTCCGCCGACGAGAATAAGGAATCCTTTGTTTGACTGCTTTATAAATTCGGAGCCGATTACTGCTGCATGGCCCGAGCCTATTCCGGGGAGAAATGAGCAAAGCGGGGCAGAGATTATTGAGCTGATTGTGGATTTGAAAAATTCTTTTTTTGTTATAGACACATCTTTGAGTTTGATTATTTTTTGCGGCTTTAATTTAGTTTTGTTTTTTATACTGATAATTAATGCCGATGAGCCGAACATTCCCGACAATAATGGGAGCAAAGGGTCTTTGACAGGGAGGTTTAACGCAAAGAATCCGAGGAAGCCCGATAATATAAATATGCACAAGCCGGCGACGATATATTCTTCTCTGAAAATTAAATAGAGAGATACAAAGATTAATAGAAAGGGGATGATGGGTTTTATTGAGTCTGCAATTAAAGGAATTAGATAAATAAAGACCGGCGTGAAAATTAAGATGATGCCGAGGGCTGCGAGAGAGCCGTATAATGTGAGGATTACTGCTTCGTGAGCATTGCCTTCTTTGAGCATTTGATGTCCGGGGAGAACTGAAAGGAATGTATCCTCGTCGGGGGCGCCGAGAAAAATTGAGGGGATGAAATCTAAGAATGTGTGGGTGATTGCCATTGATACGACGAATATTGACAGGACTAAGGGATTTATTTTACTGAATAATAGAATTGAGGAGAGGAGGATTGCGGCGACGAGGTTGATGTGGATACCGGGAGTTAGGCCTGTGATGGTGCCGGCGAGGACTCCTATTAAGAGGGCGAGGGTTAATTCTAAGAACATTTTTGTTTGATGAATAGAGGTTGTTGGGGTTAAAAATATTAATGTATTTTATTTTTGCCTTTACTTCTGCCGAAGGTAGACTATTGTTCAAGAATTCTTATATCATCAAACTAAGTTCTTCGGTATTGGTTCCCTAATAGCACTCCAATAAAAAACCGAAAGACTAAATTGGTGCACTATAACTCTATGGGTTGTAGGGGTTTCTCAAACAAAAACAAGGGTTTCAATAGATATAGGGATAATTCTACTAAAAAGCTAGAAAAGCGCACCAGAACAAACCCAAACAAGGAATTCAAGGGGTTGAAGAGGTATAGGCCTACATTTGGCACTATTTGTTACATAATGTGTTACTTTCTATGCCAAATAGAAAGCTTTTTAAACATCAAAAACTTATAGTTTTTGTGGCTTGAAAATTGTTTTAAACAATTTTCAAACTTTGAAAGGGTGTGTATTGTTATGGTAACTAAATATGATATCTTTGAATTAGTGTATAAAAACAGGGCTCCTATGAAACCTGTGGACGTTGTCAAAGAGTTTAATAAATCGGATGAGAATTATCATGCTGTTCACAAGCAACTTAGAGAATTAGTTGTTATGGGTCTGCTTAGGAAAACTGAATATGGTTTTGAGGTGGATGTAAATGAAAAGACAGAAAGTTTATATGGAATAATCCAACATTGCCTGAAAAATAATGTTAGTTATAATTATTTACTTGATAAGAATTTTGCTGCATTTTTAAGTAAGGCTTTGCAAGAAGAAGAGATTACTTCAGATGATATAAATCTGCATCCAAGAACTTTTAAGAAATATATAGAAATATTAAATAGATTTGGATTAGTTCTGGTTATTTCAAGAAAACCTTTGAAAGTAAAAATATTTTATAATATTTTATTAAACAACCTTCTTGTTTATTTTGATTATGATCATAATATTAATACAGAAAGTACCCATTTTTATGATAAAGAAATTGAAAGGGAATTAAATATATTTAGAAGACTCAAAAGAAAAGATATTGTTTTATACAGAAAAATTGTAAAGGAGTTTGAGATTTCTTTTATTTATCATAGTCTTTCGTTAGAAGGAAATCCAATAACATTATCAGAGACTTTTAAGATACTGCAAGATAAAGTTATTCCCAGTAATTTAAAAAGTTTGGATGTAGATGAAGTAAAAAACTATCAGGATGCAATTTTACAGATGCTTCAAGATAGTGAACAAAAAAAAGTCCTGAATATTGCATCAGTTCTTAGTTATCATGGAATAGCTATGAAACATGCTCCGAGAATAGGGGGGAAAATAAGGACAGAAGAGGTTGATATTAAAGGAAATCCAAATTTTAAGATAACCAAAGCAGAGAACATAAAAAAAGAATTAGATGTTTTGTTTGGAAAATATGATAAGTTTGTCAAAAAAGAAAAATTATCCCTTAAGGAAATTTTAAATTTTGCAGTTTATTTTCACAATGAGTTTCAGCACATACATCCTTTTATCGATGGGAACAGCAGAACAACGAGATTAATTACTTTTCACTTATTGCAATCGAGAGAGATTCCAATTTTTGACATTCCGTTTGGACTGCTAGACGAATATATGGAATCTACTAAAGGTTCGAAGAAAAGAGAAGATGAAAAATTATTCTCAACTTTACAAAAAGTTATTCTTTGGAATTTAAAGAAAATAAATGAGAGGTTGAGCGAATGAAAAGGGATAAAAAGGTGGAAAGAGGATTATAAATATGGTAAAGAAAAAAACAAAGAAAGAGATTAAGAAAAAACAATCGAATATAAAAGTAACAGAATTTATAAGAGAGGCAGAAAAGGTAATTCAGCAGAAAGAGGAAGAAGTTAATGTAGAAATACCACAACAAGCCGAATTTTTTAAAACTCCTGTAAGATTTGGAAATATCCCTGTTGATAAACTTCCATTAGGTTGTGACATAAAAGAGCAATATAGGAAAATCTATCCTAAAATTTCTCTTCCTTTTCAAGTTGTAGAAAGAGTTTCTTTTGGACATAAAGACTTAGAACCAAACCAGTTGTTTTTTGGTGACAATTTACATGTTATGAGAGCATTGCCTTCTAATTCTATTGATTTAATTTACATTGACCCGCCTTTCTTTTCTGGTAGAAACTATAACGTTGTTTTTGGAGATTCAAACGAAGTAAGAAGTTTTACTGATATTTGGGAAGGTGGAATGCCGGGATATTTGACTTGGTTAAATGCAAGAATCTTAGAAATGAAAAGATTACTTAAACCGACAGGTTGTATATATGTTCATCTTGATTGGCACGCCTCACACTATGTTAAAGTGGAAATGGATAAGATATTCGGATATGATAGTTTTCAAAATGAAATTGCTTGGCATTATGGTGGGCCAAGTCCTATTAAAAAGAAATTTCCAAAGAAACACGATGTTTTGTTGTTTTATTCAAAAAAATCTGATTTTAAATTCAATCCTCAATTCGGAGGAATTGAGAATAGTTATGTGATGGGAAGAATTAAACAAGACCCAGATGGTAGAAAATGGGTAGACCAGAATTTAGGTAAATTAACAAAGGAAACTATTGAAAAAATGAGAAAAGAAGGTAGACTATTCAAAACTTCTACAGGCAAATATAGGAGAAAACAATATATAGATGAAATGAAAGGTGAACAGTTAACTGATGTGTGGGATATTGATATTGTTAATAGTCAAGCAAAAGAAAGGATAGGATATCCAACTCAAAAACCAGAAGAGTTACTTGCAAGAATAATTAAAGCTTCTTCAAATCCTGGTGATTTAGTTGCTGATTTTTTTTGTGGTGGAGGTACAACAGCAGCCGTAGCACAAAAGTTGGGAAGAAGATGGATTACTTCAGATATATCAAAGATTGCCATATCTGTAACTAGAGATAGAATCTTGAGAGATGTAATTGGAAAAAATGGAGAATCTAAGGACAACAAAGAAATTCAACAGAGTTTGGGTAAGGTGCCAGACATTATGGTTGCTAATTGGGGAATTTATGAAGTTCCCGAAATTGTGAAGATGAATGAAGATTCATTTAGAAATTTTATTATTTCTGCTTATAACGGCAGATTATCAAGTTCAGAAGGTTTAATTCATGGATATAAACAATCAGTTCCTCTTTTTATTGGAAGCCCTTCTCAAGAAGAGCCAATCACAGAAAAACAAGTAATTGAGTTTGCAAAAGACATAGTTAAGAGAAGAGGTCATCATCAAGGAATTATGATTGCTTGGGGATTTACTCCCGGTGCAAGAAATGCAGCTCAACAATTAGTTGCCCAACACGCAGTAGCAATAGACTTTGTCAAGTTGCAATTAATACCAATAGAATCTAATGAGTTTAAGGAACATATAACCTCAAAACATCCAGAGTATAAGAATTTGCTTAAATTCATTCTTCCACCAGAGGTTAGAATTTCATCAAAGAGAAAGAGCAATTTAGAATACGAGTTTGATGTTTCAGAATCGGTTTCATTAAATCCTTCTGGAAGAATAATAAATGTTCAGTGGGACTTCAGTTATAATGGAGATAGGTTTATCTCAACTCCGGGGTATTCATTCTTAGGCATGAAGGATAATAAGCCAGTTCTGAAGGTTGATTATCATTTTAGTTCTGCTGGAAAGAAAAAAATTGCTTGTAAAGTTCAAGATGATGAAGGCGGAGAAAAAATTGAAGTTATGGAGGTTAATGCGAGATGAAGAAACAAGAAGAAAATTATCAAAATCTGAAAGATTTTTTTGATAAAAATTCTAATATATTCACGGTGCTATCAATATTTTTGATATTCATTTCGATATCTGGCAAAGATTTTCTCCCTGAATTAAACTTTGGAATAAAACTCTCAGGGCTTTCTGAATTTTTGTGGCTCTCAGGTGTTTTAATTGTCATTGTCTGTTTAGTTACCTTGATAAAAGAATCTCGGATAAAAGAGAATCCAACATCGATTAAATTGTTTGGCTCAATTCTTTTCATTGCATTATTTTGTATTTCTATGTATACTTTTTTTTATGCTGTGTTGAGTGAAAATATTAGTCTATTATTCAAGTTTGCCCCAAACAATGTATTAATTGCCCTACTTGTAGTAATATCTCCATTTATTTTTGTTTTGATAAATAAGATAAAACTTAAATGGCTCTTTTGGATAGTTTATCTCATTGTTCCCGTTGCATCATTATTCTTTTTGTTAGAAGGTGGCATCCAAAATTGGTCTAATCAATTAACTACCTTAAACGTATTTTATTGGTTTGTCTCAGCCATACTCATTTCTTTTTGTTTGTCCGTTTATTACAAGGTACTAGATTGGAGGATTAAAACGTATAAAAAATGAAGCTCACTGATTTAGGAGAGGAATTTGAACTATGGAAAAACGATTTTCACAATGTTACAGATAACACAAGAAGATTTCTTGAGCATTTAACAAATAATAAAAAACAAGTTAAATTATGGAAACATCAGTTAAATGCTATTCTTAGAGTAATTTATTCTTATGAAGTTCTTGGAAAAAATAATCTTTTGTTGAATATTGTTACGGGTGGTGGAAAGACTGCGATTATTGGGGGATGCGTTGCTTGGCTTAAGATGTGTCAAGGTTTAGATAAATTTCTTATTTTAGTTCCTAATTTAATAGTTAGAGATAGATTACAAAGAGATTTTTTAGTTGTTAATGGAGAAAAATCTGTCTTTCAAACATTTGATTTTTTTCCACCTGAATTTAAGCACTTGGAAAATGAATTAAATGCTCATGTAATGGAGGGAGGAGCAAGTCCTCAAGGAATTATAGAATCGGGTATAGTTTTAGGAAATATTCATCAATTATATGAAACAAATACTTCTGGAAAAAGAAATTTAGACTTTTTTCTAAATAAAACCGGAGATTTCGCAATATTTAATGACGAAGCTCATAATACTCCCGCTGAAATTTATTCAACTGTTTTGAAAATGCTCACTCCAAAAACAAAATTTAGACTGGACACTACTGCTACTCCTGAAAGGGCAGATGCAAAGCCTTTAGATTCTGAAATGATTATGGAGTATGGCATTGCACAGGCATTAGATGATGGCGTTATAAAATCGGTAGTTGTTTATCAACCAGATGCAAGAATTGTAGAATTAACATATACCAATAAAATTACTGGTGAAAAAAAGAAAGTCACAGAAATGGATAAGGAATTTAAAGAAGCAGAGTCAAATGTTAAACCTTTCCAATGGATTATGGATACTGAACCAATGAAAAAACAGATAGCGATTGCTCTTAAAAGATTTGAGGAACAAAAAAGAAGAGCAAAGGATAGATACAAGCCAATCTTCTTCATTGTTACTATGGGAATTGAGGAGGGAAAAAGAGTAAGAGATGTTTTAGGCAAAGACTTTAATCTTGGAAGAGATAAAGTATTATTAGTAACGCAAGACACTGCGGACGAAATTGTAACCTATGGTGCTGACGGGAAACCCGTAAATGCAAGAACTGCGGCTACAAGTTTGGGCAAAATTGGATCGCCATTTGAAGTAGTTATTAGTGTTATGATGTTAAGAGAAGGTTGGGATGTTCCACCTGTTTCTGTAATTTTATTACTAAGAAAGTTTTGTTCTCCAGTTTATGGGCAACAAGTAATAGGAAGAGGTTTGAGAAAAATTAGAGAAGGGGATACTAGACAAATATTAGCAGTTGTTGACCATCCAAAATTATTGCATGATTGGTTGTGGAGAAAAGTAGGCGCTAGTGGATTTAGAACAGTTGATACAGAAGATGTTTTAGGTGATGAAGACATACCCGCTACTCCTAAAATTCAAAAATTAGAAAGACCAGAAAATCTTATAGAAATCCCTGCGCCCGAATATGAAACAAAAATTGATTTTGAAGCAATACAAAAGAAAATTCCTAAGAGAGAAATTTCTAAGAATTGGAAGCAAATATTAGATTCTGTCGAATATGATAAAGATAAATGGACAATAAGTCGAACCAAAATAGAACAAATGAGAAAATTGTATGTAGACAAAGAAAGAAGGATGGAGATTCTTTCAGGAGAAGATATTGATGTAAAAGAAGGTGAGGATATTAAAAAGCTTTCAAGAGCAGAGTTAGAGGACTTATTCAAAAAGCAGATAGTAGAAATGGCATCAAATCTTTTATTGGAGTATGGTTATGGCGGATTAAGAAAGGGTGAGCTTTACAATGTCCTTATAGACCACATAAAATTAAAGCTGTTCAATGAAAAAAACTTATCTGAAGTAAAAGATACAGAAATCGAAATGGTTTTGGATAACTTAGAAGAAGTTAGAAAGAATTTTACTCAACCAATAATTGATGGAATTTTAGGAGGGAAAAATGGCAACAAGTGAGCATGGAGAATTTGATAAGACTGTAAAAAGTCCTTATAGTTTTGAATATTACGACTCTAGCTGGGAGCTTGAATTAATGAGCGATTTAGAAAAAGATAACTCTGTTAAAAAATGGACCAAGAATCATGGAATAATCATTCCTTATTGGGATGAAGATGGAAAGTTAAGGGGATTTAAACCAGACTTTTTAATTGAGAAAGATGATTGTTCAAAAGAACTTATCGAGATAAAAGGAAAACATTTATTGCCGACATTTAAAAGAAAAATGGATGCAGCCCAAGAGTGGTGCAAAGTTAGAAAAATGGGGTTTAGAGTTATTTCAAAATATTAAGATGACAAACCAAAAAGATGTGAGCATGAAAAATGAACTTTACTAATTTTGGGACTCAGGAATCTGTAATCGGTGGATACGCGGATCATTTGATAATTGTAGTGATAATTGCAATTTTAACTCCATTATTCACTTATTTTGGATTAAAAAGAGAATTAAAGATAATTGAGCAAATAGTTGCAATATTGTTATTATTCTTAACCATAGAACTTTTAATATATTTATTACCCTTTATGATAGACAGCCTTAGGAGTATTTTTTAAAATGGCATTCAAACTCTCCCCCTCCGCTTTATCTCTTTTTGAAGATTGCCCAAGATGTTTCTGGCTTGATAAACATAAAGTATGGAAGAGACCAGAAGGAATAATGGGGAGCTTGATGAACGGGATGGACAAAGTGCTTAAGATCCATTTTGATAGGTTCAGAGATAAAGGAATTCTGCCTCCTGAGATTTGTAATAATGGACATTGCGAAAACATGAAGTTGTTTGATAATCATGAACTATTGAAAAAATGGAGAAACAATTTACAAGGAATAAGATGGGAAGACAAAGACGGAAATATTTTATTTGGTGCTGTTGATAATATTTTGATGAAGGGTAAGAAGTTGATTGTCCTGGATTATAAGACTAGAGGGTTCGCCTTGAAAGAAGATACAGCAGACTACTATCAAAAGCAATTAGATATCTATAATTTTCTCTTAAGAAAGAATGGATATGAAACAGAGGATTATGCTTTCTTATTGTTTTATTATCCTAAAGATGTTATGGAAAATGGTGATGTTGTGTTTGAAAAGGAGCTCGTTAAGAGAAATATTGATGTTGATAATGCTGAGAAGATATGGAAGAGGGCTATTGATTTATTGAATGGAGATTGTCCAACTAAATGCTGTGAGTGGTGCGCGAAGGTTTAGGATCCTTATAAATCTTGAATATATTTTATCTCTGGAAGTTTTTCATAGACTTTTTTTAAATTAAAATCATTATGAACTTCTTCTAAAAGTTCTTTAGTCCAATCTTTTTTGTCTGCAGTAATAATAACAACTTCTTTTTTATTATGTTCTTGGATTGCAGAAGCAATTGTTTTTGAGTCCGAGTCATTAGGAGTTAACCAGGTAAAAAGACAGCTCTTTAATTTTGGATCAATTTCATTTATTGGAATAACCAACTCGTCTATATTCTTCTCAATAAATTCTTTAATTCTTCTTTCTATTTCTTGATAAACATTTTCAAAGTTTTTAATTATTTCAGTTTTATCTTGAACCGTATTTGCAATAGATACGAGTTTTAATATTTGGTTTTTATCCCTTTCCCATAAAAGCGTGCACTCGTTATCTGAATAGGGTTTATATGATTTATCTTTTATCTGCCTTAATATCTCTCTAAAAATAATTCTTTTTCTACTGAGCCATTTAGGGATATTATACTCTTTTATATAATAACAAAGAACAAATTTATCCTCTTTTTTTTGATTTACGAAAGAAATAGTTTTGGTTATAATTTTCTGATTATCTTCTTCATTGATATAACCTAAAATAATGCACATATCTAAAAACCATCTCATTCTTCATTTGCCCCTTCTAATAAAATGCCCATAATCTTCTTTTCATTTTCGTTCAATTCTTTCTTTTTAATGGTTAAATAATTCTTGTAACTTAACAAGTTTGTTATTTTATCATCTATTTGAAAAATATCAATTTCAAAGGTATTTTTCTCTATGTTTTCTTGAATCTCCTCTAATTCTTTATCTGTTTGAGATCCAAAATCTTCAAAGAAAAATTGTGTTGTTAATGATTGCCAAATAGAATTAAACACTTCGATTATCTCTTGAATATACTGTTTTTTCTCTTTTTCAAATTCGTTAGAACTGATTATTAATTTAAATGCACTAATAAAATCATGATACCTTTGTAAATAATATGAATATCTTTGAGTGGAAGGTATTTCTAAAAATAGATCATAAATTATCTTTTCTGTATCTGCCTTGAAATTATCTTTATTATATGAGGCATATTCTAGCTTATCTTTTAACAAATAAATCCTCATGTCTTTATGTTTTTCATATTGTTCTTTCTTTTCTTTCCAAGCAATATTGGTGTGATTTCCGTTTTTTATTTCATGATTAATTTTCTTTAGGATATCATCTGAGTTTTTTGGTTCAGAGACATCATACTCTATTAACATTTGATTGGCATTTTGAGGTTCAATACTTACTGGAAGCACTTTTCCATAATGAAATCTAACTACTGGAAGATTTAGAGAAGGTTCTTTTTTAGCAATTTCAACTGCAATTTTTTGAACAGTAGTTTTATTTGGTATTTCTCCATCGTGACTCTCTTTCCAAGAATCAATTATTTTTGCTAATAGATACAAACTAAGATTTCTTTTTTCTTTATCTAATGGAAGCCCATAAAAAACAGGGTAATCTGTTCGGATAAAGACTCTCAGATTATTAATGGAAAGAATTTCTCTGACTTTGCTTTCTTTTTTTAAATTATCCAGGTGAGTATTAATTGTTGCCCAGGTTGATTCTGTAAGTTCACTCAATTTCTTAATAGATTTGGGTCCTTCTTTAAGATAGAAAAGGATTTCTTCTTGAATCTGTTCTGCATTTTTTCTATTAACCATAAGAAACCACCTCCTCTTTTTTCATATATCTTAATCCCAAACAACGTTTATAAATCTTCTTATAGCCTATTCTCTATTTTAAATAGATAGTAATCTTTAAATAGTATATATACTCTCAAAAATCAAATAAAATGGAGGTAAAAACCAAATGACAATAAGAAGAACAGTTAAGAAGGTAATTGATGGAGATACTTTTCAGACTTATAGAAAAGTAAATGGAAGTAATTATGTTCGTCTTGCAGGAGTTAATGCTCCAGAAAGATGGCAGTTCGGAGGCAGGAAGGCGACCGAAAGTTTGAAAAGACAAATTCAAGGTAAAACAGTAACTCTCCAACCAGTAGGTAGATCTTACAGCAGGGTTGTTGCTAATGTTAGACATAATCGGAGATTAGTGAGATGACTGAAGTAATAGAGACTGAAAAATGGAAAATTTTCTTTAAAAAACCAGTTAACCAACCTTTAGACGAAAGCTATATTGAGTTAATTTTCAGATTAAGATCTGATCAAAGAGGTGTTGGTCAGATAAGTAAGGAAGATTTGGAGGAACTAGAAAAAGATATTGGAGATCTTGGAAAATGGAGGAAATTTAAGGAGTTAAAAAAAGATTTAGAAAAATGAAAGAAATAAAATTTTATCCAAACGGAAATAAGAAAAGAGAAGTTCTTGATATGACAAAAAATGAGAAAGATTTTAAGTGGATAATTGATTACGATGTAGATGGAAATGTTATTAGTGTGATGGAGAAACCTAATTTAAAAGTAATAAAGCCAAATATTTTAGTTTCTGGAGCTCATGTTTTTGCAAATTTAGAATTTAATCATGTCGACTTCTTTCAATCTGGGTCGTTAATATACAAAGAATATCCTGAAATAAAGGGATCAACTAATTATGGATACACAATAAGCGGAGCAACTATAGTTATTTAAAATGACAATAGCATTTTTTCCAGAAAGTTTGATATTCAGTATCCCTAAAGGAATATTTTTAATTGGACTGATAGGAATTCTAGTTGCTGGTATTGTCGAGTATAGACAAGGACATATCGGAAGACCGGCCATTTTCATAAATGCCTTATTGTTATGGCAGATTTTTTATAGTGTATGGGCAATGCTTCCATCTTTCTTACAGTGGTACTTAAACCTGGGATCTGTGGTTGGGATAGTTGCTTTAATTGCTTATATTCCTATAACAAGATTTAAACTTCCAAAAGAATTCTATACAGTTTCGTACTTTCTTTATGGCTCTCTTTCAATAATTGCAGTAATAATTGGGGCAATATATTTTAAGATTCCTTTAATATAAATCCTAATCAACAATATTTTTATAACCTTTCTTACTCGGTTTATCATGTCAAAAGAAGAAAAAATGATAGATGTGAAATGCAGTGTTTGCATGAAAGAGATGCAGATGCCTGAATCTTTTTTGAAAGCTGGAAAGGAAAGAGGAGTTGATGCAATGCACATGCCGCATATATGTTCTGATTGTACTGGTAAAATGGGCGATGTTTTAGGGGATAAGAAAATGGATGGTTTTATGAAAGATGTTAATAAGCAGATGGAGAAAATGGGAAAGAATAATGAGGTTGCTGAGAAATTAGCTGAAGAGATAACTTATGGGAATATTGATGCTTTAATATCTGAACTTTGGGGGTCTGATGCATCTGAAGAAGATAAAATTAAAGAGGCATTTTATAGAGGCGCATGGATGACTTTATTTTTGATAGGGAATAATCATGAGCCGGGCTTTCTGGAAAAAGAAGCCGAGAGCATTAAAGATTTTCATGAGAAGATGAAGGAGAGAGAAGAACAAGAGGCGGAAATGATTGAAGGACAGTGAAGGGGGTTTGATAAGATAACTATTTAGGGGAACATTTTTGTTTGATGAATAGAGGTTGTTGGGGTTAAAGATATTATTATGCCGAGTTATAAGATTCAATTATTTCATAAACCGGCCCGAATCTTTTGAGGGTTGATTGTTTTAGGTGAAATGAATTTACTTGGAATTTTATTTTTTTGCATTTTATGCTTTTTAGATATTCAAAGAAATATTTTTTATCTTTTGTGAATTTTATTCTCGCGATTGTCAGGTGCGACATGAATCTTTTTTCCGGAGGGAATTCTTCTTTTAATGACAAATCTATTTGTTTTTGAAGATTGAAAATTTCTTTGCCTGCGACTTTAAGCCAGAGGATTCTGGGATTGCCTTTGAAGTTGAATACTCCAACGCTTTCAAGATGAAGATTTAATGGGGAGAATTTTATTTTTGATAATTTTTGTTTTATCGTTTCTATTTTTTCTTTTTCTATTTCGCCGAGGAATTTTAAGGTTATATGGAGATTTTCGGGCTCGGTTATTTTTCCTGTGAAGAGGTTTTTTGATTCTATTTGGGCTTGAATTCTTGCGGATTCTTTTATTATTTCTGGAGGGAAGTCCAGGCAGATGAATGCACGGATTTTGTTTTTTGGAGAGGTTTCATTATTTAACATTCTATTTCGGGACAATTGCCGCTGTGCTGTATTCTTTTGGGAGGGTTCTTGCTAATTCTTTTACATCTTTTAGGGAAACAGCATTTATTTTTTGCTCGTAGTTGTAATATTCCTCTGCGTTTCCCGTTGATATTTCGGCGAATATTAATTCATTCATTACACTGACACTTTCTTCGGACGAGACTTTTCTTAAACCTATCAGCCGCTCTTTTGCTTCCTGAAGCTCTTTTTCAGTTAATTCTTTTGCTGCATAATCAAAGCATTCCAATATTAATTTTTTTACTTCGTTTATTGCTTCTTTTGTTGTACCGACGTAAATTGAGTAGTAAGAGTATGTTTTTTCTGTGTTTAATGCACTTCTAACTGAATATGCAAGACCTCTTTCCTCTCTGATTTTGAGAAATAATTTTGAAGACATGCCGTTTCCGAGGAAAGCGTCAAGGACTTCTAAGGTGTATTTTTTATCGTTGTCCGCCATTGGAGAGTGGGCAGCCCAGACAAAGTGCGCCTGGTCTATTCCTTCACGCTCTTCGGTTGTTTCTGAATGTTTTTTTATTATTTTTTGCGGGGTGGAGCTTTTATTTTCCGGCTTGAAATTTTTTTCAATGTATTTGCAGACTTTGTTTAAATCAGCGTCGCCAATCATGGTTATGATATAATTTTCAGGAGAGTATTTTTCTTTGAAATATTTTTCAACAAAGTCTCTTGTTAGTTTTGAGACTGTTTCTTTTGAGCCGGCGATGCTTTCACCGAAGGGCTTTTCGTATAGGTTGCTTTCTATTTTATCAAGGACATGCCTTTGAGGGTCGTCATGATACATTTTGATTTCCTCTAAAATTACTTTTTTTTCTTTCTCAAATTTTTCTTTCTCAAATTTTGGGTTTTTTAATAAGTCTATTAATATGTCTATGCCTGAAAATAAATGCTCTGAAGGGAGCTTGAACCAGAATGAAGTTACGTCTTGGGCTGTGAACGCGTTTAAAACTCCGCCTCTTTTTTCAATTTCTCTTGAGATATCTTCGTGGGTTCTTGTTTTTGTTCCTGTGAAAACTAAGTGCTCTATGAAATGGGCTATTCCTTTTATGTCTGAAGTTTCGTGAGATGCGGCGAAAGGGTTTGAAATACTGAAAGATACGACGGGCAAATCTCTTTTTTCAAATAGGATAGTTATGCCGTTGGAGAGTTTTATTTTTTGGAAGTTTGATGCCATGAGATTTTTAGAAGGGCGACGTTAATAAAGGTTTTTGTTAATCGTAGAAATGTTCTTAAATTTTTGGTTTCTGTTAAATGTATGCCTATAAACGCAAGCTACGAATATTTTGATGCGGAGAAGAAATATTTAGCTGCGCAGACTATTGGTGAAAAAATTAAATGTCTTGAGGAGATGATTCGGGCTGCGCCTAAGCATAAGGGGAGCGAGAATTTGCTTGCTGAATTGAAATTGAGACTTAAAAAATTAAGGGAGAAATTTGAGAAGGGGAAGAAAATCGGGAAGGGGAAGAAAGGAATAAGAAAAGAAGGATATCAAGTTGCACTGATTGGGAAGACGAATTCCGGGAAATCTTTATTGCTGTGCAAGCTGACAAATGCACGGCCGGAAGTTTCCGAATATTCTTTTACAACTAAAGAGCCGAACATAGGGACGATGGATTTTGAAGGGGTCAAGGTTCAGATAGTTGATTTGCCTGCTGTTGAAAGCAAGGAGTTTGATTATAATATTTCAAACAATGCAGACTGCCTGCTTTTGGTTGTTGAAAAAATTGACGAATTAAAGGAAATAGAAAAAAAACTGGAAAAATCGACGGGGAGAAGAGTTTTTGTTTTTAATAAGACAGACAAATTAAACAGCGAAGAGCTTAGGAAATTGGAATCTACTTTGAAATCCAAAAAACTTGATTTTGTTATGGTCTCTGCTTTGACTGGCGACGGCGTCGGAAGATTGAAGAGGAAAATTTTTGAGGGTATGGGAGTTGTGAGAGTTTTTACCAAAGAGCCTGGGAAGCCGAAAAGCAAGGAGCCAGTGGTTTTGCCGTCGGGGAGCAGTGTTAAAGATGTTGCTGAAACAATTTACAAGGGGTTTTCATTGAAGATTAAGGAAGCGCGGCTGACAGGACCGAGCGGAAAGTTTTCTAATCAACGCGTGGGGTTGGGGCATGTGCTGAAAGATATGGATGTTGTGGAGTTTAAAGCGAATTGAAATCTTTTTGCCGACGGAGATTTTGGAAATTTTCTGTTAAAAAATATTTTTTTGAATTCTTTATTGTGGTGAGTTGATTATTTTAGAAAGTGGAAATATTTATAAACCCCAAGTGTATTTATTAATGATAACAAAATTTATACTTCAAAAAGAGTGCGATGATAAACAAAAAAAGTTACATTTTAGGGTTTGCGGTTATTGTAGGAGTTTTGTTGGCTTGGCTGGTTATTGCGGCTGCAGGGGATGACATTTTTATAGAGACACAGATTAATGGAACAAACTATTCGGGGGGGTCGGCCTTCAGATTTATTAATATAAGTTTTAACAACGCAACAGATATCACTACTTTTGGTCAGCCAATCAATGTTTCTACCATTTATGTTAATATGACTATTGGCACCGGTAAATTGTTTAGGGTAGCAAATAATTCTCTTACGACTTGTGTTATTCCTACAGACGCTGCGATAAATGCTTCATGTGTGGGAAACTATAATCTTTCTGCTTTAGAGAATGGGACCTTGCTTGGCGATGGTGTTTATACTTTGGTGGCGGCATTAACTAATTCTACTACTTTAGGCGTCAATATGTCTAAACCCACTATGCGCTTTATAGTAGAGAACACTGAACCTGCAAAAGGAGTTTTTGAAGTTCTTACCAGTGGAAATAATCATTCTTACAAAAGTCTTGGTAATGCGAATTTGACTTTAAATATATCTGCATCAGACTTTAATAATCCTGCAAATAATGCAAGCTCTAATATCAGCAGTGTGGTATTCTTTTTAGTTAATAAGACTGGCTCTTTGCGAGGCAATGCTACTGTATATGCATCGCGAGAGGGCAGTACAGGGAGCTTCTGGAGCACCAGTATTGATACGCGTGGAATACTTGACGGAGCGTATAACCTTACTGTATTAATTAATGATACTGCTGGAAACTTTAATAGGACAATGAATGCAACAACTTATGCAGCTGCTAACTCTTATCTTAAAGAGATAATTATAGACAATACTGTTCCGACCATTACTCATACTTGCACCCCTAATCCTGTTGATCAAGATGCTGTTTTAACTTGCACCTGCAGCGGTGCAGACAATTTTGCAGGAGTGAATAGTACTAGTTTTACTGCAAACCCTTCAACAGCGAGCAGTGGGCCTGGGCAGACAACTACTTGTACGGTGGTAGATAGAGCTGGAAACTCTGCGATAAATACGTTTACTTATACTGTTTCTTCTGTTGCCGGAGGAAGTTCCTCTGGTGGAAGCTCGTCTGGTGGTGGGAGTTCTAGCGGAGGTTCATCTTCAGGTGGGGGGAGTTCAAGTGGTGGAGGTTTATCGCCGGAAGAAGAGGTGTTAGGTACAACAACGGATACAGGGACAGAGAATCCTAATACTGGAGCAGGAGAAAGTGGGCGGGGGACATCTGGAAAGACTTTTGGATGGATAACTTCTATTGTTGTAGCCATTGCAGTGGCGATAGGGATTACGCTTTACATGAGGCGAAGGAGATAATCCTTTTTTTATTATTTGTTGATTTTTTATTTTAGTTTCGGGGAATAAAAATCTATTTTTTGTGGAACTTATAAGGGTATAGATTTTTATCGCGTAATCAAAAGTTTCTTACTCATAAGCTTCTTCATATAATCGGTATAACTTTTTGTTTTTCCTTACTCTTTCTACTAACAGGTTCAGTTCTTTAGCAAGAGCATTTTTTATATCTAAGGGATGAATCTTGTTTGAAATAACATCCATTTCTAATTCTTCATAAGATTTGTAACTAAGATTTCCTCCGAATTTTTTAGGTCTTTCAATTAATAAACTGCCCTTTTTATCATCTATCACAGGGAAAATTATATACTTTAACCATTGCATTATCCCATTGTTAACAGAGCCAGGAATAAACTCTGCGTTATTTACCTTTTTAACTATTGTTTGCTCGTCGTCTAAAATGTCTATTTTTGAGGCAGAGACACTTGAGGACATCTTTTCTCCAGTTAATCCTTTAATCATAGGGTTCATTAATTCTGCACGCGCTTTGTATCCTAACTTTGGGAGAAATTCTCTCGCAAATACAAATATTTTTCTTTGGTCTACACCTCCAAACTGGATATCTACTTTGAGATATTCTTCATCTAAGGCCTGCATTATGGGATAAATAAGATTCCCAAGCTTCGGGTTATCTGTCATTTTTACTACTTCTGAAGCGGCTTTAGCAGTGTCTTTTATTGTTGTAAGCATACTCATTTTAAGAACATCTTCAAAATATTTAGGGGTTTTTTGAATTGAAGAGCCTTTAACAAACTTTAATTTTTTTATGTCCACCTTTAACGCCTTCAACATAGTTTGGATAAGTTCTTGGTAATATCTTTCTCTTTTTTCTAAAATGCTCCAAGAAACCCCATCAAGCGCAGCATGCAAGTCTGCTATTAAAATTATTACTTTTAATTCGGCCTTTAGGAAATCTCTTATTTTTATTAAGGGTAAAAAGTAAGCAACATGAGGGTTTCCTGTAGGCATTGTTCCCCAGTACACTGAAATCTCTTTTTTTGTCTTTAATAAGTCCCTTAATTCTTTTTCTCCAATTATCTCTTCCAAATTTCTTTTTATCAAATTCAGTTTTTCTTCAACATTCATGATTTGATAAGCAAGTATATTAATATAAACCTTTTTATTTTGTTATGAGACGATATGCTTTTATTGCCGCGATTTTTGGGCTGGCTGTTCTTTTGGTTATTTTTATTGAGGCGAAGCCTGTTGAGGTTAATAATTTTGATGAGTTGAATGCTCTGGATTTAAACACTAAAATTTTGATTAGCGGAAAAGTTGAAAGCGAGAGGGATTTAGGAGATTTTTTGATTATGAATCTCAAGGGTGTTGAATTGGTCTGCAACTGCGCAGGGAATTATCTTGAAAAATTTGTTGAAGTTGAGGGGGTTGTTGAAGAGTATAATGGGAGAAAGCAGATAGGGGTTTTGAAGATTAATATTTTACATTAAGCAATCTACAAACAATTTCTGCTTTTTTACCGACGATATTGCTTAATTCTTCTTTTGAAGCATTGAAGATATTTTTTAAAGTTTTAAAATGCTCCAAAAGTTTTTTAGCTGCGACAGGACCTATTTGAGGGAAACCTTCAAGGATGAATTGAAGCTGTTCTTTTTCACTCATGAATATCTTTGACGCTCTTATTGAATGCTCTGATTTGGATTTTTTATTTGCCAGGACTTCTATATATTTTGCGGTGTCTTTTTCGTTTAATGTGAAGATTATTGGAACCTGGTAGTCTTTTATTATTGAAAGAAGGAAGCCGCGAAAAGCATTTTCATGAATTGTTCCGGAATAAATAGAATTATCTTCAATCCCCTCCAATATTAAAATTGGCTGCGGATATTGTTTTAGTTCAATGAGCTGCTGCATTATTCTTTTGTTTATTATTGAAGATTTAAAATCTGAAATTGTTTTTCTTTCTATTGCTGTGCTTCCGACGATATAATCCGCAACGGGGAGCTGCTTAAATTCTATTTGGAAGCCAATTTTTGCAAGTTCTGAAGCAACCAGCGAATTTTTTTCCCGGTTGTCAATTGTAATCTTTATTTTTGATTCTTCTTTTTGTTTTTCTTTTTTTGAAAATATGTTTAAGAGTTTTGCCATTTTATTTTAGAAATCTCCCAAGGTTTTTGGTTTGTTTTTAATATCCTTCTTTACCTCTTCAATTGTTTTGTACATTTTTTTCTCTCTTGCAGAAGATGCGTAGTGATGTATTTCATCTTTTGTATTTTTTGTGACGAGAATTGCCAGCTTTCCCGGGGCTAATCTTGCAGTTCTTCCGGCTCTTTGAATTTTTCTAATTGCCGACGGAATTGGCTCGTAAAAGTATACTGCATTGACCTCTGGTATGTCAAGGCCTTCTTCGCCGATAGAGGTTGCGCACAGGATATTTATTTTTCTTTCTTTAAATTCTTCTATAACTTTTTTTTGTTCTTTTTGCGACAAGCCGGAGCTTTGCAGTCCGGAAGAATTTGTTTTTTTTGCCTGACCTATAAAAACTTTCGCATTAACCCCTGCAATTTTATTTAGATTCTCTGCTATTTTTGAAGCTGTTTCTCTAAACTGCGAAAAAACAATTATCCGCGCATTTTCATTTTCTTTAAATTCGTTTTCTATTAAAACCTTTAATTCATCAATTTTTGGATGTTCTATTTTCTTTGAGATTAGCTGATTTAAGGACAGCATCGCGGCTTGGAATTCTTTTGAATTTACTAAAGTTTGCACGCCCTTTGTTTTCTTTTGCTGTGCTTGTTTTATTAAGCCCTCAAGGTAATCCTTTAATCCGGATAAGGTCTGCGTTTCCAACAGCTCTATTGCATGGGAGACTTTTATTGCCTGCGCGCATAATGACATTCCGACCATTGCCTGAAAGTTTCTTTGGGAAATCTGTTGTGAAAGCCTGCTTTGAAGTTTTAAGAGAGTAATTTTATTGGCAGGCTCAAATAAAAGATTCATGCCCCTTAATTTTTCTGCTTTCTCATCAAATATTCTTTTCAGCAACACACGAATTTCTATAAATTCCTGCGGGAAAGGAACTTCTATTTTTGAAAATTCTCTGTTTTGTAAATAGGGTTTTACGTCGGGAGATTCTCTTGTTCTAACTTCAACTTCATCAACATTAAGATGCTCGCAGATTTGTTTTACATTTTCTTTGTCGGAGCCAGGCGAAGCAGTCAAACCGAGGATTCTTTGGTTTAGTGAGTTCTCTTTGTAATTTTTTGCTATGAAAGTATAATCATAATTTTTTAAACATCTATGGGCTTCGTCGATTATTAGAAGAGAGACATTGTTTAAATTATAAAGAGTATTTCTTAAATCGTTTGCTACACATTGAGGTGTTGAAAAGATTATTTCTGCTGTGCTCCATGTCTGCTTTCTTTTTTGCGGAGGAAGCGAGCCGGTGAACATTTGAAGATCTGCAAATAATTCAGGAAGTTGGCTTTTGAAATATTCAAAATGCTGTTCTATCAATGGACGGGTAGGAGCGAGCATCAGGATTTTTTCCGACGGGTATTTTTTTAATCGTTCTATTGCTAAAAGAAGGGCTATCAGAGTTTTTCCTAATCCGGTGGGGAGGACGACTAAGGTGTTATTGCTTATTGCGGTTTCAAAAATTTTCTGCTGATATTCTCGGGGGGTTAGATTTATCATTTATAGAGAATTCTGTAGGATATATAACTCTTTGTACCGAATTCTCTAATAGGACAATTCTGAATAATAGCCGTATAAGCAACAGAATTGTCCATAAGATAAAGAAAGAGGGGGTTGATAAGGTTTTTGATTTTTGGATTTTCGGATGGCTGAATAAAACGGCTGGAATTTTTCAATTATGTCTTCTATTAAATCTGTTAAGAAAATTAAGAACAAGAGCTTGCTAAATAATATCAAGGTCATAACATCAGGGTCTGCGATATTTATTATTTCAAGCATTATTATCAAATAAAATATAGGTCAAAGCAAGATTGATAATGTGTAAAATATTATCTTTAATGGAATTGATGGAAGATGAAACTCAATCATTAAATATTTTTTTGTAATTATTAATTAATCCGCAAGAAATCTATCTGCTTTAGCTCGTAGTTGAATTGCGGCAATCTTTTTCTATTCTAAATGATCATAAAACAGTGAGCTGGCTTTAGCTCACTGCATGTAAGTTAGTTGTAGCTAGAGCTGGTTCTAATTAAACTTTACGGGAGGTGAAAAAAATGGAAACACAAGTTGTTTTGGACCAAAGTTCTAGTGAAATCTATGAAAGGAACAATCACAATGTTGGTGTTGCAATGTGGCATTTACAATGGTGCACAAAATACAGATACAAAATGTTCGGGCAAAGTAAGTTACGAACATCTTGTGAAGTTGCTGTAAAAGAATGTTGTGCAAGACACAAAATCAGCATCATTGCTTTGAATGTGCAGCCAGATCATGTGCATCTTGTTGCTAGTTTACCAAGGGGAGTGACCGATGTCAAAGCTTTGCAATTGCTTAAAGGATTCTCATCCTTTTTGCTTTTTAGGTTAGAACCAAATCTAAGAAAAAGATATCCAAGAGGTCATTTGTGGAGTCCAGGTAGTTTTTCCGCTACTGTTGGATATACAGAACTTAGTACATTTGTTGAATATGTGAAGAATCAATAATTCTTTTAATGATGACGTCCTAGGAAACTATGGGCTTTAGCCCATAGAGGATGTCATATCTACAAGTCCAAAAGCAAGATAAAAAACAATAAAAATAAATTTTTTTCTTTTTGCGATTTTCATTTTTATATGCTAAATCAAAAGCAAAGCATAAGCAGTGAAAATCATTGTTATCACGGCGAGGATAGACCAGAGAACTCTTGAGCCGAAGAAGATTTGCGAGCCGTCTAACTTGGAGATTGGAATCATATTAAAAAATGCGTAAAACGCTGCGATTTTTGAGATTTCTGCTATCGGCTGGAACCAATATCCGACGATTGCAACGATTAATACCGAGATTATCCCTGCTGCTCCGACGAGAGCGTTATGAAAGTCGGTCATTTCTGTAAAGCTATACGGCCCGAATCTTTTTGCTGCGCGCCTTTTTAATGCATGTGTTTCATAGGTCAGCAGGGTTGTTAAGTTTATTGCGCCGAGGGAAAAAATTGTTATAAATAGCGGAAGAATTATTCCAATAGGAATTTGAGAATCTAAATGGTGCGACGGCCTGAATCCGTAGCGAGACCATTTCCATATCTCATGTTCAACATCTGCATCTAAATTGCGGGCAATTATTTTTTTTGCTAAAATATTTACTAAAATTATTATAGAAGAAAACAACAAGAGGAATCCGAGATAATTAAAATTTAAAGAAATTATCTGCCTGAATCCGACGACAATTGTGAGAGTTAGAATTGCAATTATTATTTGAATTATTTCTTTTTGATTCATTAATTAGTTATGGAACCTATTTATATAAATATTTGTTTGATGGGATATTGTATGATTAGTGTCATTTTCTCTTTCAATATCTTAGAATAATAATTATTAAAATCTGCATTATGGATATCCTAATACCAAGTTAAGGAATTTAGCGACGGCAAAATATAAATCATTTTGCGTAAAGGCTAATGTTAAGTTTACATAGGTTATTTGATACTCTCTGATAAAAAGATTAGACGACAATAAGCTTGCTTTATCGTTTGATGTTGGAGGAGATTTTTATCGGTTTAAGATGTTAAAATTTGGGATTTGAATGATTGGAAGTTGTTTGAAATTTGGAAGTTTGGCGCTGAAAATTTGCTAAATCTGGACGATTTTCGCCGGATTCTTTTTGATTTGTGCAAATAAACATGATTTTTAGGGTAGCGTAAAGTATAAATACTGGACTAAATAATTTTAATCAGGTGTTAAAATGCTAAGAATAAAAAGAGTCAACGAAACCCTTGGGAAGCACGTCTATACTTCTGAAGGAGATTACTTCGGGCAGATTGAAGATGTTAATTTAATGGACAATAAAGTTGATGGGTGGAAAATAAAAGTTGGCGGGGGATTTGGGAGTCTTCTTGGCGGCGCAAGAGGAGTGATTATTCCACAGCAATTTGTAAAAGCGATTGGCGATGTTTTTATAATTACTAAAGGAAATTTGCCTTCACGCGAAGATTCTTTGGAGATGCCTCATGAGGCTTCTGCGTCGGGCTCGGGGGAAGGGGCGGGGTTGGAAGAGTTTTAATTTTTAATAACATTTAAATATATAAATTATCTAAATTGCTTATGAAAATAGACATAAAAGATAAACTTCTTTCTTCTTTTGTTGCGGGTGCTGGCTTTTGGCTTATAAATATCTCCCACGCCGGAGGTTTTATATGGAATACAATTACTGCATTAATCTCTGGTTTGGCAATTATTTTCTTACTTATTTTCAGCATTAAAGCAATTAACAAAAAAGAAAAGCTTCTTGGTTGGGTTTGTTTATTAACAAGTGCTGCTATGATTGCTTCGTATATTTTTTCCTTTCCTCTTTTTAACAACATTTAAATACATTTGAGATTAATTTTAAGAATGGCTACAATATTGCAAAGTCCTTTTTTTGTTAATTTGGTTCTGCCATTTATTTTGGTTTTTACTGTTGTGTTTGCGATTTTGCAGAAATCAGAGATTTTGGGGAAAGGGAAGAAGCAGGTTGATTCTCTTGTTGCTTTGGCTATTGCGCTGATTACTGTTTCTTTTGCGAATGCTGTCGGGATTATTAACAGTTTGATGCCTTTTTTGGCTGTTTCGGCAGTTATAATTTTGGTTTTGATGCTGCTGGTTGGGATGGTGGGCTATAAGGATTTTGAGACGACTTTTAAAAAAGAGTTTAGGTTGGGGGTTACAATTGTTGCGGTAATTGCTGTTGTCGCGGCTACTTTGGTTGCGACGGGAGGCTGGGATTATATTTTGGAGAAGTGGGTTAATGCGGGGAATGGCTCGGAGCTTTTTACGAACATTGTTTTTGTTATTTTGATTGGGCTTGCGGCTTGGTTGATGCTGAAAAAGGAAAAGAAAAAAGAAGGGGAGTAAATATGTTAAGCAAATTGTTGAATGCAATTGGATTATTAAACTAAATTAATTTGGAGGAGGTTTATTTTTGAGTTATTAACTTGAACTAATTTGGAGAGTATTTATTCTTAGGGAGTTCTTTATTAGTATTTAAGGACGAAGACTATTTAGGATTTTTGGAAGAGGGTTTATGGGCGGTCACATTGCAAAGCGGACTTACAAATTAGAAACATATTTAAATAAAGATTTGTTATTTTAAAGATGGTGATAGGCGATTTGTTAATGGCGTTTAATATGCCGAAGGTGACGGGGGCGTTTATGCAGTTTTTTTCAATTTATGATTTATATGCTCAATGGGAGACTGTCGGGGTTTTTGACTTTTTGCTGCCGATGCTGTTGATTCTTTCGGTGGTGTTTGGGATTTTGACATCAACACATGTTTTGGGCACAAATAGAGGAATTAACTTTTTGACTTCCTTGGCAATTTCTTTAATGGCAATGAGACTAACCATTGTAACTGAATTTTTTAGTTTGATTTTCCCGGGATTGGGAATCGGAATTGCTGTGCTGGTTGTTGTTTTGGTTTTAGCGGGGCTGTTTATGGGTGAGGCGAATTATAAGGATTGGTTGCAATACTTCTTTTGGGGAGGGTTAGTTATTGGGTTGATAATTGTAATTGCTGTCTTGAATGAGTTTGCGTGGTTTGGAAGTTATTGGTGGCAGGCAAATTGGGTTTCAGTTATTTGGATTGTTGTTTTGTTTGCTTTGCTGGCACCGATGTTTATGCCGCAGAAAACAACCCAAGAAGTTACTGATCATAATATTCGTTATGGGAAATACCCTACTACCCCTACTCGGGGAGAAAGGGTTGCAACAGGATAATTTTTGATTTTTTATGAGGTTTATTTGAACTATGAAGAGGTATGTTAAGGCGACAAGAGGGGTTATAAGATAATTTAATTATTAATAAATTAGGGTTGCAGGACATAGCTGTGGGACGGGCAATCATCCCCCGAGGACTTATAGGGAGTAGTTTTGTTTAAGCAGTTCTGTTTAGATTGTTACTATTTAGTCAAGACAAAATAGAAAAGTTTAAATAGGGTTGTATTTATTGTTTTTTATGGCAACGGGAGTTGAAGCAAACTTAACTGGATTAGTATTTTTGAGGCCGATATTGGCTTTCTTAGTTATTCTTGGAGTTTTGTTTATGCTGCTGGTTAAGAGCAAGATTCTTGGCGAGGAAAAGGTTATTTTGTTTTTTATTTCTTTTGTGACTGCGACGGTGTTTGCTTTGTCGGGGAATGTTGTTAATCTTGTTTTGAATGTTGTCCCGTGGTTCGGGGTTTTATTGATTGCTTTGTTTTTTATATTGGTTTTAGTTGGATTTATGGGGAATACTAAAGATATTGTCGGGAAGGGTTTGGGGTGGTTTTTTGTTATTGTTATTATTTTAGTATTTTTGATTGCAGGGATTAAACTATTCTCGGCTACACTTGGGCCTTATTTACCTGGGGCTTATTATGGTTATGACGCTGATCCAGTTATTTTGAGTTTTACTGATTGGCTTTATTCGCCGAGTGTTATCGGAGCAGTTTTTTTTGTGATTTTTGGCGGAATTGCTTTTTGGGTTTTGGTTAAGTATGCTAAATAAGAAGGTTATTTTGGATAATGATTGGAAATGAAAAGGAATTTCCGGAGAGTTTGGAAGAAAGATTGAAGACCATGGAAGAAGAAATTGAAATTGAAGTTGAACAAGGGACTTATGTTAGAACCTCTGCGCCTAATTCTCCTTATAGCGGAGGGGTGGGCCCTTGTGTGGTTGCGGGAGCAATTTATGGTAAGGAAGGGTATATGGTCCATGGCGTTCCTGGCATTATTGAAGGAAAACTTGAAGAGATGCTTGATGATTTGAAGAAAGATGTTAAAAACAAAACTAAACTTAGAATTTATATTATTGGAGGATGCCCGACATACTTAAGTGTTGAAGAACTTAGATCTCTTAGGTTAAATAAAGAGAAGTTTAGCAATGAATTTATGAATGATAAAAACGCATTAGTTGATAGAATTAGAGGGGCTGGTTTTGACGAGGCTATAAAAAAAATTAGATGGTGCCCGCGGTTTTACATTCAAGAGTTAATCTTTAATTTGGCTAATGGTAAAGTAAAGATAGTGGAAGAAGAATGCCGAGAAATTTGATTGCTTTTATGGATGAAGAGAGATACATTTTTATCTTTATTTTTTATGCGCTTTTTCTTTTTTGCGGCCTGCGATAGATGCGAAGGATTTTTGTGTTTCAACCATTTCTTTTTTTATGTCTTCTACATTTGTAACATAGTCGCCGACTTTTTTTAGGACTGAAGACTGCAGTGTGTCTATGATTTTTTCTATTCTCTTTAGGCGTTCTTCAATTGATTCTGTTTTTGTTTCTATTGAAGTTTTGAAGTCTATGATTTTTTCTATTTTTTTTCGGACTTCATCCATTTTTTCGGATACGACTTGCTCTGAAATTTCTGCAATTGTGTCAGAGCTCATTTTTGTTTGTTGATAATCGTATGGTTGGTATTCTCCTCCATATCCTTGGTAACTCTCTTGTGTTTGAGGGATGTATTCCTGAACCTGTTGTTCTGGCTGCTGCGAAGATTGCATTATTGATTCCTGCATGCCTTGGTATTGCGGTCCTTGGAACTGCGATTGCTGGGGAGCTTCAAAATTTTCTTCTTGGGAAGTTGTTTGCTGCAGCATATCTTGAGTTTGCGGAACTTCCGGGTCAGGGCTTTCTACTGCTGCTTTTATTTTGTTCTGTGCCAATGCTTCGGAGATTTCTCTATAAGAAACCCCTTTTTCTTGCAGAGCTCCAACTATCTGCTCTTCAGGAATTCCCTGCTGTTTCATTCTTCTTATTTCGTCCAGTGCGCTCATTTTTTATGCCCTGATTTTGTCAGTATATCTATCTGCCTTTGCAGAATCATCAGCTCTTCTTTTCTTGCGGTTTCTGAAAGCATATCGGAAATTCTCTGGATGAAATCTTTCATTTTTATATTTTCTTCAGTTATTTTCATAACTAATTTTTTTAATTCCTGCAAGTCTTCAAACATGCTCTCTCTGTCGTCTACAAAATTTTTTCCAATGAGGAGTATTCGGTCTTTTAGCAATCTTTGTTTTTCTTCTATGTCTCTGATGCGAGTGTTGATATCAAAAAAATATTGCTGTTCCGGCGATTGATAAGACTCTTCCATTGATTTTAAAGGAATGGGGAGTTTATAATTTTTGCTAATTGAAGCACTTGTTTTAGGAGGTTTTAAAAAGAGGATTATTTCTGATTTTTATGGGCGCAGAAAAAATATATGAAGAAGGAAGTTTTCCGACGGATTTAGAAGGAAGAATGGGGGCTGTGACGAATGCGGTGAATTCTGAATTAAAGATACTGACTCTGCTGGGTATGGGCGATGTTTTTGTTAATGGCAGGGGAATTAGAAGAGGAATAAGAGAGATTGCCGGCAGGGGCGTTTATTTACCGGATCCTCGCGCTTTTTCAGATTATTGTTTATCGTCTTTGCATCCCATGGGGTTTGCTGAAAAAGAAGAAATAAGCACTGAAGGAAAGGTTTCTATTTCGGGATATTTTTTAACTGAAGCCGGAAGAGACTATGGGCTGCCTATTTCTGCTTTTTCTTTAGTTTGGGGCGTAGATAATGAGATTAGTATGCATAGGGCTCTTGAATAAATAA
>Ga0209514_10000179_pt1 | contig 141976 bp, 112 predicted proteins | sample Subgrocontami58m_FD_187452 | JGI IMG/M metagenome (GOLD analysis project Ga0209514, IMG submission 187452) | Subsurface groundwater microbial communities from S. Glens Falls, New York, USA - GMW37 contaminated, 5.8 m (SPAdes) (version 3) | ecosystem: Environmental > Aquatic > Deep subsurface... | reverse complement strand
GGCAACCGACAGCCCCGAAACCACTCGCGCCGCACAAGCCTAACCAACAAACTCCAACCCGCCCGAACTAAGACCGCCCAACGTTACGGTAAGGGGCTGCCCGCGTGATTGCTTGTAGAGGAGCCGCTTACCCGTGAAAAAAACTGACTTTGCCAGCCGGAACGGCGGGCAGTCCCTTTGACTGGCTTGTTGGGCATGAGGATGACGCTTGGCCCGAACCGGAAAAACCCGCCGCACCGCACTGCCGCACAACGGGAAAGAAACTAACCCCGCCAGGCCCGACAACACCCAACTGAAACCAGCCCGAAACCACCAAAACCGCCAGCCACAAACCAGAAAACCCAACCAGCCATAAAAAACGGAATGCAGCCCAGCAAGCCAAACAAGCCCAAAACAAAAACCAATTCCGGTAGCTTGACAGTGACGGCAAGCAACCCAAACCCGACAGCGGACGGCAAAAAAACGAACCGGACAACCCGCCAAAAACCCAAAGCCAACAAACCGCCAGAAATGAAGGGAACGACAAAAACCTATGCCGGACAAAAAACTTACAGCGGTGGCAAGCCGCCCAAGCCACAACTTCCACAACCCGCGAAACCGATACGGAGACGACCCTGTTGCCAGCACGCAGAATTCAGAGATGACGCTTAACCCAACCCGCAGAGAACCAAGCAAAGCCAACCGACAGCCCCCACGCCGCCGCCAATTTACAAGCTCGGGACAACCCCCAACCCACCCGGACTAAGACCGCCCAACGTGACGGTAAGGGGCGCGCCGCCTACAGGACTTAAGCGAAGCCGCCGAACCTTGATTAAAAACCGAACTTCAAAATCGCCAAATGGCGGCGCGTCCCTTTGACCGACTTGTTAGGCCGAGTAACACAGCCAAAGCCCCGCTACCACCGAACAAAACAGACGGTTTGCCCCGAAGTGTGGCTAACACCCAAGCCAACAATGGCCGAGCTCTACCAACGAAACCCAACGAAAACAACGTGAATAATGCACAAAGCCACCAATGCCCACTGAAGCCCAAGCATTACAGCGAACAGCCAGCCCAACAAAAACCACGGCTCAATTGGGTTTGCCAACGTAACGCGACACAGGCCTGCCCAGCCCGTTCGGTAGCTTACTTTCGCTACGATGCCGCCCTGTGCGGCTTGCAGCGGGCGCGGCTGAAAAGCCCAGCCAATGCACCACCCTACCACGCGCCTGATGCAAACGCATTCGTCCGATGGACAGGCTGCCCAACTACAATGAAGCGATTGATGGCGGGATGTTTGCTTCCAACCGAATGCCCAGCAAAGCGACCTGAACCTAATCCCGATGTTTCCGCGACGACAACAACAGACAGCAAGCACCGCCGGAAAAAGCGAAAACGAGCACAGGAACACAGGCAAGACAAAAACGAACATTAATCCACGCAAACTGCCGAACCAAACATCAGAACAAAAATCGCCTATTTGCTTACCCGCTACGCTTTGAAACAAAGCGACCAAGGAGAAAACCGAAGCCAAACAAAGCTAAGCTAAAAACCGAACTGCAACTAAGAAACGAAAGCCCGAAGCAAACCAAAAAACTGTCCGCTACCCCTAAAGCTGACGCAGGCAAACCGAAACCGACAGCTTTCACCTCAGAAGCCTAACTTCGAGCTAAGCACCGATTCCCCGGTGACCTGAATGGAAGGGGGATTGGGGCTTGCCCATTGGTTGAAAGGTGTGCGGCTGGCCGGAATCGTGTGCTTTAGCGAGTTGTTATACCACGCGACAGGGCAGACCCCAATAAACAAAAACGCCGCCAAATTTTGCAAAACACCGGTGGGTGAAGCGAAGCCTGCTGAGGTTGCATCAACGTTTTCAGTTATGCAACCTCAGCAGGCTTCGCTTCACTAATATCATTTTTGGCGGAATTTTGCAATTTTTTGTTTAATTTCAATAGGGAAGCTTGATCGTGGGGAATAACGTTACGGTAAGGGGCTGCCCGCTCGACAACCTAGAGCGAAGCCGCTTACCTGTGAAAAAAACTGACTTTGCCAGCCGGAACGGCGGGCAGTCCCTTTGACTGACTTGTTGGGCAATGAAGGTGACGCGCTTTGCCCCGCACCGGAAAAGCCTGCTGCACCGCAGTGCCGCACAACGACTAAAACACCAACACCGACAGCCCGACAACACCCGACAGAAAACCACCACCCAGCCACGCAAAACGGATGGCAACCCCGCAAACCCGCCAGGCACAAAACCCCAAAACCAGCCTTGGCCGCTTGAAGCTGCCCCCCCCAAAACCCAAACCCGACAGGCCGAAAGTGAAGGCGAAAAACCAAACAGGGCAACCGCGAGGCAAAAGCCAAGCTTGAACTTTGCCCAAAACCTAACCCAAACAAACTGCCAGAACCCAGGGAAACGGCACAGCCACCAATGCCGGACAACACACCCGCAACGGCACTAGCCAGCCCAAGCCACAACCCCAACTACACGCAAAACAGAGACGGAAACGGCAGTGCCAACAACCCGCAGAATTCAGGGATGACGCTTAACCCAACCCGCAGTGTAACCAAGCAACGGCAACCGACAACCTGAAAACCACCCACGGCCTACAAACCCGACAAACAAAAAGCCAACACACCCGAACCCAGACTGCCCAACGTTACGGTAAGGGGCTGCCCGCGTGATGGCCTACAGCGGAGCCGCTTACCTGTGAAAACTAAAAACTTCGCCAGCCGGAATGGCGGGTAGTCCCTTTGACTGGCTTGTTGGGCATGGATAAAGGACATTTTGGCCCGAACCCGAAAAGTCCGCCATACCGCACTGCCGCATAACGGGAAAAACACCAACCCCGCCAGACTGACAACAACCGACTGCAACCAATCGGAAATACTTGTACATGGTTATTTTGAAAACAAATACATCACAGATATTTCATAGTTCAGCTTATCGTTATTGGGATTTCTGCTCCCGTTGTACACCGTAGAATGAGACATCGATGTAATACGCCATCCTTTTTTTAAAACTGATTCGATATTAGTATCTTCTTGAGAAAAAGATGTTGGATTTAGGCATGTAAGAGGAGTAGTTAATATTACACTTGCTCTTACGCTACCAGAACTGCCGTTAGATGTGGCACAAATCATTTGGTTTGCTGAAAAAGCAAATTCGCTGAAGATTAGACATGAAAATAAAAAGCTATGCCCGCAAAATTTTTTCAAAAAATTCATTTTTTATTTCTCTATATTAATTGAAAGCCCAACGTTACGGTAAGGGGCTGCCCGCGAGTTTGCTTACAGCGAAGCCGCTTACCTTTGATAAAAAACTAACTTTGCCAGCCGGAATGGCGGGCAGTCCCTTTGACTGGCTTGTTGGGCATGAGAATGACGATTGGCCCAAACCCGGACGGCCCGCAATACCGCAGGGCCGCATAACGGGAAGGCACCAACCCCGCCAGCCCGAATCCGCTAAAACCACCAGTCACCCACCAGAAAACCCAAGCGGCCAGCCATAAAAAAACGGCTTGCCGTTCTGCGGGCCAACCTGCCCAAAACCAAAACCCATTCCGGCCGCTTGACGGTGACGGCACAAGGCCACCCCCGATTGCCGGAAGGATAGCCACAAAACCAGCCAGCCGCAAGGCAAAAGCCAAGCCTCAACTTTGCCCAAAACCTCAGCCAAGCAAACTACCGATGCCGGACAACACGCCCGCATAGCACCCGACCGCCTAAGCCACAAGCAACCCAACCCGCGAAACGCATACGGCAACGGCAGAGCCAACAACCCGCAGAATTCAGGGATAACGATTAAACCAGACCGCAGAAAAGCCCAACAACGGCAACCGACAGCCCCGAAACCACTCGCGCCGCACAAGCCTAACCAACAAACTCCAACCCGCCCGAACTAAGACCGCCCAACGTTAAGTAGACACCTTTTTAGGTGTATTGTAAAATTTAAATATAGGTGTATAACTCTTAGGCGCCTATATGTTTTTCAAGAATATATCCCATTCACTTTTTGTTAGCAACCTTTCTGTGCAAATAAGTTCTACACCGATTAATCCCCCTCCTAAACTCCTGGATCAGGTGCGTGACCGTATCCGTGTCAAGCATTACAGTATCAGCACCGAGAAGCTTTATGTGCAGTGGATCAGGCGATTTATTCTGTTCCATGGTAAACGGCATCCGTCTGAATTGGGTGCGGTTGAGGTGGAGGCGTTTTTGACGCATTTGGCTGTTGAGGGCCATGTCTCGGCTTCTACCCAGAATCAGGCGTTGTCGGCATTGCTGTTTTTGTATAAAGAGGTGTTGCTAATTGATTTGCCGTGGTTGGAGGATGTGGTGCGGGCGAAGCGTCCGCAGCGGTTGCCTGTGGTGCTGACGCGTACGGAAGTGCGGGCGGTGCTGGTGCGGATGAAAGGGGTGTACGCATTGATGGCGAATTTGCTGTATGGCACGGGGATGCGTTTGATGGAGTGTGTGCGCTTGCGGGTCAAAGATGTGGATTTTGAGCGTGGGGAAATTATGGTGCGGTGCGGTAAAGGCGGTAAGGACAGGGTGACGATGTTGCCTTCCTCGGTGTCGGCAGGGTTGCAAGCGCATTTGGTGCAACGGCGGGCTATATTTGATGATGACAAACGTGAGGGTAAGGCGAGTGTTTATTTGCCGGATGCCTTGGCCCGGAAGTATCCGAATGCGGCGGCCGAATGGCCTTGGCAGTATATTTTTGTCTCCGGCAGTTATTCGGTAGATCCGCGCAGTGGCGCAGTGCGCCGCCATCATATTGATGAGAAATTGCTGCAACGGGCGATGAAGAAAGCCGTGCAGGCCGCAGAAATTACCAAGCTAGCCACCCCGCATACCTTACGGCATTCGTTCGCGACACATTTGTTGGAGGCCGGTTATGACATCCGCACGGTGCAGGCGTTGTTAGGCCATAGCGATGTCAGCACGACGATGATTTATACCCATGTGCTGAATAAAGGTGCTTTGGGGGTGTTGAGCCCGTTGGATCAATTGTAAGCGGGAGACTTCGGCTGATGGTGTCACAGCAGGGCGGGGGCTTTTTTCGTCCTTAATGTGGTATGCCCATAAACGTTACGGAACGGGGTGGAAACCCGTTCCGGCTTGGGCGGTTATCCCGTCCTTAAGTTTCTGGGAATTAGTGGTTTGGCAGTAACTGTTTTTGAAAAATCTACGTCCTTGTAGGCAGGATTCCGGCAATCTAAGCAAATGACAGGTTCCGGCGGAAAGTTTGCAACACGGATAAGGTCTTGGCGTTACTCGGGGCGTTTGTTGCGGGCAGCCCGATGAGAGGTTACTTTACCGCAAAACTTTCACCACACCCGCATGTCCCCGTCACATTGGGGTTGTTAAATTGGAAGGCTTCATTGATGCCTTCACGGCGGTAATCCAATTCGATCCCGTTGACCCATTGCAAATCCTCGTCTTTGACGATGACCTTGACGCCAAACCCTTCGAACACCCTGTCATTTTCGTCCAGGTGATCCGCATAATCTAGGGCGTAGGCGTAGCCGGAACAGCCGGATTTTTTGACCCCCAATTTTAAACCAATGCCTTTGCCGCGTTTTGCCAATTGTTTTTGGATTTGACGGGCGGCACTTTCGGTTAGGGAAACGGACATAACAAACTCCTATGCTTGGCAAACCAAGTCTTTTAATACAGTGATAAATTGGGAAATTTCGGCTTCGGTGCTGGACTGGCCCAAGCTGACCCTAAGCGCACTTTTAGCCAGGGCCGGTCCGACGCCCATGGCCGTTAAAACCGGGCTGGGTTCGCTACCGCCGCTGGCACAGGCGGAACCACTGGATACGGCGATGTTTTTTTTATCCAGTTTCATCAGCAGCATCTCGCCATCGACATGGGGCAGGCCAAATTGTACGGTGTTGGGCAGCCGCAAGGCCGATTGGGCAAAAATGGTAAGGCCAGGGATTTCTGCCAATCGGGCTTCAAGTAGGTTCCGTAGCGCCAAAAGCCGTTGGCCGCTTTCTGCAAGCCCGGCTTTTGCAAGTTCCGCCGCTTTGCCAAACCCCACAATCGCCGCGACATTTTCTGTGCCTGAGCGTAAATTTTGTTCTTGTCCGCCACCGACGATGAGGGGGTTAATGGGGACGGATTTGTCAAAAACCAAGGCGCCGCAGCCTTTTGGGCCATAGATTTTGTGGCTGGATAAAGACAGCAAATGGACATTAAGCTGCTTAAATGATACGGGGACTTTACCGGCCGCTTGCACCGCATCGGTATGGACGATGATGCCCTTGTCCCGCCATGCCCCGGCATAACGGGCGACATCTTGTATGACGCCAGTTTCGTTATTCGCCAACATCACCGAAATGAGTTTTGGTTGGAAGGCGTCGAGTTTAGTGAGGGCATCTCCGGTGAGCAAACCATCTGCGTCAACGGCAATGACCGCCAGTCCGTGCCCTTGTTGGCCCAAACGTTTCGCCGGTTCGCTGATTGAGGGGTGTTCGGTGGCGGCGACCGCCAACTTGCCACCTGCCGGGATGCTGGCCAATGCCAAATTGTTGGCTTCTGTGCCGCCGCTGGTGAAAATGATTGATGCCGCAGTGGTGTCAAGCAAAGCCGCGACTTGTTCGCGGGCGGTGTCCACTGCGCTTCTGGCTAATCTGCCATGACGGTATAAGCTGGACGGATTGCAATAAAATGAGGTGAGGAACGGTGACATTGCCTCCAGCACCCGCCCGTCCAGCGGGGTGGTGGCATTATGATCGAAGTAGATCATGCCACTTCAGCATTCGCCCCGCTTAAGCGATGGATGTCAATGATGTGTTGGATGTCTTGATCCTGGCGTTTGGCAATTTCTTGCACTTGATGCTTTTCCAACAATTCCGCCAAGGTGATCCCTTTCAAATATTCCCTAATCTGGTCGCTTAAGCCCATCCATAAATCATGTGTCAGGCAGGCCTGATGTTGCTGGCAATTGGCTTCGCCACCACATTTCGTGACATCGACATGTTCATCGACCGCCGCAATAATATCGGCAATATTAATCTCCGTCGCTTCGCCACAGAGCGTATATCCGCCGCCGGGGCCGCGTACGCCTTTAACCATACCGGCACGGCGCAAACGGGCAAACAGTTGTTCAAGATAAGACAGCGAAATCGTTTGACGGGCGGCAATTTCTGTCAACGTAACGGGCTTAATTTGGCTGTGGAAAGCCAGATCCAGCATGGCTGTCACGGCATAGCGACCTTTAGTAGTTAAGCGCACAAGACTATCCTTTAATAAATCGTGTAATGTTTCAGTAACTATACTTAACCCACTGAAATAGTCAACTATCATGCTCATCAGTTGATAAGGAAAATACAGCAACGGCCATGCCACTAATTTTTGCCTATTGGCAGGAATCGGAGGGTGGCATGACTTTTTACCAACGCTGCCGCCAGTTTTTGATTAATAAAGGTGGATATAGCTTTCCCTAACTTCCTTCAATTCCAAAGCAATTTCCCTACGCAGACGGAAATCGCGTTTTGAATGGGAGATGTTGTAAGGGATGCGCGGGTTTTTTTCGTATTTGACGGCGGTGCGGATGATGCCTATCCATTGCCGTTCATTGTCTTCTATCTCTTTGAAACGGTTACGGATGCGCTCCAATTCCTGGTTGCAGTAAGTGATAAAGCCGGCGGCGTAGAACACGCTGTTTTTCAGATAATCTTCCAACGCCGTCAAATCGCCATTAATTTCTTCGACCACTTGCTCAAAATTAACGGGTTCCGGTGATTTTTCCAGTTCACCCGCCATTGTGGCGATTGGCTCGGAAACCTCTTGGAGTATGGCCGTTTTGGTTGTGCGGGTGCTTCTGCCTGCCACGGTTAGCGCGACATCGGCAACCGTTTCCGCCAATTCTTGGGCGCTTGAGGATTTTACGGCACGGGCCGTTTTATTGACGATGACAGGGATACGGCTGACCGCTTTTTCCCACAAACCATAGCGGAGGTAATTTGATAAGCGGCCTTCTTGCTTATGTTGCCCGTTGGCGTCTAAATAAAAGGCTTCCAGCGTTTTGATTTCGGCGGCGCGTTCATGCAGCAAGCGCTCGCGGGCTTGTAAAGGTTTGGCGATAAATGCCTCGACCGCCACCCGGCCAAAACGCAGGAACAGCACTTGGAAACCATGGCGTATCCGTGCCTGTTCTATCGCTTCGTCCATTTGCGAATGCAGCAAGGTTTTGCGCACGTCTTCGGTTTCCCACAGCAATTCCTGGGTTTTGCGGACGATTTGGTCTATCAGGGCTTGCAAGGCTTGGGCCAGTTCGTCAGTCAGTTCGGTCTCGAATTTTTGTTGGATTTCTCGGTACAGCTCTTCACGGATTTTGTAATTGCCTTCGCGGGGGTCGGGCATCGACATCGTGCCGCCTGCGGTGTAAATACGTTTCAGTTCATCCGGTTGTGCGGTGGACAATTGTGATAGCATCGCTTCGATTTTGGCATCGTAAGCCTGGTGCAAGGCCGCCAGCTCGTGGTGTTCCGCCCCTAGGGCATCAGCTTCGGTGCGGCCTTGGATGCTTTCGGCGTACCAGACATCAAAATCTTTTTTGATGCGTTGCCATTCGCGCCCCCACCATTGGTTAAATTCCTTGCCCAGCAAATTGTCTTCATGGCTTTCGCTGTCGCTATCGGCAAAACTGGCGTAAATCGGCTCCAGCTTTTGCAGGATCTCATTGGCGTAGTTGCGCATATTATTGACCAGCGCGTCACAGCGTTTTTGCAAGACCACGGCGCGTTCGTTATCAATATAGTAACTCACGGATTCTTTTAAAATCGGCACGCCATCCGTGATGCCGAGCTTTTTCAGTTTGGCCTTGTCATCGGCGCTTTTGGAACGTCTGAGCGTGTCTTCGGAAGGGATGCCAAATTCAACCAGGTGCGCACGCGCACAGACCGGGATCAGGCGCCGTTCCGGTACGGCGGGCCAATAGGCTTTGTGTTTTTCGTAGGTTTCTTTAAAGTCGATAGGGTCATCCAGTGCGTCCACTTGCGTCAGCACGACAAAAACCTTATCGGCGACACGGATGGCGGGGTCTTCGGCATCGGTGACCATCAGCATTTCTTTTTCGGGGCCGGTGATGGACGGCTGTTTCATTTCCTTGGCGTAAATGATCGCGTCGCATTTTTTTAGCCGGTCGATGGCCTGTTCGGCGTGCATCAATATGCCGGAGTTGAAGCCTGGCACATCATGGAAAATAATGTCGCGGTCGCTACGTAGGCGCACGGTCTTCAGTTGGATGCGTTTGATCGCCAGGGATTGTGCACGGTTTTTGAAGATTGCCGATTGCAAATGTTCGCTGATTTCGCCAATGTCTATAAACGATTGGCTGAAACCGTTTTTCAATTTGGTGAATTCTTTAATGGCGTCCAAATGTTTTTCGGTGTCTTCCAGGTCTTCCTGAATTTCTTTTTTCTCTTTCTCGCTCAACAGGTTGCTTGCCAGCGCGTCACGGCGTTGCGCCTGTAAGGTGGCGATTTCTTCCTTGGTGTAATATTCGATCAGCAACATTTGGTCATGTTCGGTCTGCGCAGACCAGATCTCGGTGCTGGTGAAGGTGCAGCGTTCACGCGCCGATGGCAGGATTTCTTGGCCCAGCCAGGCATTAAGCAACGCGCTTTTGCCGGCTTTTTCCAGGCCAATCACGGCGACTTCAAAACGGTTGGCCCGTAACCGTTCCAATTGGTTATTCAGGCGCTGATGTTCGGTGTTGAGTTTTTGCAACAGTTCGGCAGGCAAATCCGCATGGGTTTTGCTACATAGCGTGTCCAGTTTATCGACCAGCACCGAAGTTTTTTCTAAGCGTATCAGTTGTTGCTGACAAGTTTCTAGCCAAGTAGCCATATAAGTTCCAAATTTGTTTAGTATAGGAGGCGGTGGGGAGTTTCGTTCTAAATGTCTGGTCGGGCGCCTTAAGTTTTGGAAGATGCCCATTATTAAGGCTGATGGCTTCAGTTTAACGCATACCGGAATATGACGGGGCTATTAAACCTTAAATTGGGGGTCAGATAAATAGATTGAAAATAGGATACGTTAGCATGGAAGCTATGTAAATATGGCGATAATTAATGCAATTGGCCTTATAAGTTACAGGCTTCAAAGGTGGTTTTTGACGTTAGATGGCGTCCAATATCTGTCCCGATTGGCGGCATGTTCCAGCCCGGCCGCCATATCGGCTACCCAACCGGCACAAATGGATTGCCGGGATACAGCCTGCAAGGATATAGGCTTTTCAAGGCCTGTTTTCTGTCCAATCACCTTGCGATTTTAATAAAGCAATACGGTAGAAACGACAGCTGTTAAAATTGGCCATTTTGTTGCCGGTGGTTTTATGCAAAAACTCGTTATCTACAATCATGGTAAAGACAGCGTCCCTTGGGGTGAAAAAACCAAAGCCTTGGCGGAAGTTGCCAAACGGCAGGGGTTTATGTTTATCAGCCCGGATTACCAGGCCAGCAATGACCCTGACTTGCGGGTCAAACAGCTGCTGGCTATGGATGTGTCGGCTTACCAGGACATTGTTTTAGTGGGGTCCAGCATGGGGGCTTATGTGGCGACGGTCGCCTCAGAGCTTATCAAACCCAAGGGATTGTTTTTGATGGCCCCGGCTTTTTATTTGCCAGGCTACCAACGTACCGGATTCAAGCCGCACGCGGAACGCATTGAGGTGTTCCATGGCTGGCAAGATGACATTGTCCCGCCAGACCATGCCTGGCGGTTTTGCCAGCGGCACCGCGCACGCTTGCACATGCTGGATGCAGACCATCGCTTGCTCAGTGTTTTGCCCATTATGGCGGATGCTTTTGACCGTTTTTTAAGGGAATGCCCTAGCTGATGATGGCAAGCATGCGACGGGCGTCAGCCGGTAAATCCGGCGCAGTGGGGCAGGGTGGTCAAAATGGATGGGTTAGTTAATAAACTGAGGGGGATAGATGGGTAGCGAGTCGGAGCTTCTTTGGGGCGTGTTGTTTGGTTCGGTCGGTTTTGGTTTCTTTATCTATGGTAAGAAACAGTCGATGCTGGTCCCGCTTGTTTGCGGTTTGGCGCTGATGGTGTACCCGTACTTTATGCCGAATGCCGTGGTGTTGGTTTTGGTCGGTTTGGTGTTAGTTGCCGTCCCTTATTTCTATCGTTTTTAGCAGGCATTGCCTACCAAAACCCTTATGAACCCATGGCTTGAGCAACTTATCGTTTTTACCGCTTCCCTGATTGCCAACACCTTTTCTGCCTTGGCGGGCGGCGGGGCGGGCCTAATCCAGTTTCCGGTGTTGATTTTTTTGGGCTTGTCCTTTAGCGTCGCCCTTGCCACACATAAGGTGGCTTCGGTGGCCTTAGGGGTAGGCGCAACGGTGCGTTATCTGAAAGAAGACATCGTGGAAAGGCAATTTGCTTTGTTCATGTCCGTTATCGGTGTGCCTGCCGTTATCTTAGGCTCGTTTGCGGTGGTTCATATTCCCGACGACATCGCTAAAATGGCGCTAGGCCTATTGACGATGTCCTTAGGCATTTATTCTTTCTTTCAAAAACAGTTGGGCCAGCACTATACGCCGCAGCATCGTGACCAACAGGGCTTTATTATTGGTGGCGGTTTGTTGTTTATAATCGGTTTTTTGAATGGTTCGATTGCTTCCGGCACGGGGCTGTTCGCCACCTTGTTATTGATACGCTGGTTTGGCATGGATTATAAGCGTGCCGTAGCCTACACTTTAATTATTGTCGGCCTGTTTTGGAATGGTTCAGGGGCGGTGGTGCTGGCATTGATCGCGGAAGTGAAATGGGGCTGGATTCCCGTGTTGCTGTTGGGCTCTTTTATTGGCGGCTATTTAGGGGCGCATCTGGCAATTTTAAAAGGCAATAAGTGGATTAAACGCAGTTATGAAATTATCACGGTATTGGTCGGTTTGAAGTTGTTGTTTTAAGGAAATTAATTCGGGGGTCGCCAATATTGTACAGCGCAGTTGGGTTATGCTATCGCTTGGTAATTGCCCCTGTGCCCATCAAGTCGCAACCCAACCTGATTTAGGACAAGGGTATTGGCCTTTTGACGGGACAAAGCCAACAATAAATTTAAGGCAGATGGGCACTCTGCCAATCAACATGAGGATTGAAATGGATAAACGTTTTATAGCAGAGTTACCTAAAACTGGCTTGGCGGGTTTAAAAGCCCATTGGCCTAGTGACCTGCAATCAGGCCTGTTGGTTTTCCTGATCGCTTTGCCTTTGTGTTTAGGCATATCGGTGGCTTCTGGTTTCCCACCGTCAGCGGGCATTATCACGGCGGTTATCGGCGGCGTATTGGTGTCGCGGATTAGCGGTTCCTATTTGACCATCAACGGCCCGGCCGCCGGGCTGATCGTGGTGGTGTTGGCGGCGGTGCAGGCATTGGGCGAAGGCGATGCGTTGGCGGGTTACCGCTACACCTTGGCGGCCATCGTGGTGGCCAGTGTCTTGCAAGTGTTGATGGGCGTTTTTAAGCTAGGGCGCTTGAGCGCCTTTTTCCCCGCTTCAGTGGTCCACGGCATGTTGGCGGCGATTGGCTTGATCATCGTCATTACCCAAACCCATGTCATGCTAGGCGTTGCGCCGGAGCCCGGCAGCCTGTTTTCAAGCATCGCGCAAATCCCGCATAGCCTGTTGAACATGAACACCCAAACCGTCCTGATCAGTTTTTTAGGGTTGGAAATACTGATAGTCTGGCCTTTACTCAACACTAAAATTCCGGCGTCCGTCATGGTGGTGCTGGTGGGGATGCTCTTTGCGTGGCATTTCGGGCTTGATCAGCAAACAACTTCTAATGGGACAGGTTATTTGGTGGCCATCCCTGACGATTTTTTGACCAGTTTCTGTTTCCCCGATTTTTCCAAAATAACCACGGTGGCTTTTTGGGAAGCGGTGCTGGGCATCAGCTTGGTCGGCAGCCTTGAAAGCTTGCTGAGCGCGGCGGCGGTTGACAAACTGGACCCTTATAAACGTACCTCTGATCTTGACCGGGATTTGACCGCCGTCGGGATAGGCAATGTGGTCTGCGGTTTGCTGGGCGGCTTGCCGATGATTGCCGAAATTGTCCGTAGTTCGGCGAATATTAACCATGGTGCAAAAACGGCCTGGGCCAACTTCTTCCATGGCTTGTTGCTATTGTTGTTTGTCGTGCTGTTTACAGGCCTGATACAACGTATCCCCTTGGCTTCACTGGCAACCCTCTTGGTGTACACCGGTTACCGCTTGGCTTCGCCCAAGGCCTTCGCCAGGGTAGGGGATATAGGCAAAGAACAGCTGGCCATGTTTGTGGTCACCATTGCCGGTGTGTTGGCCGTCGATTTGTTGTTCGGGGTCGCCCTGGGGATAGTGGCCAAGTTGGCCATTAGCTTGGTGAGGGGGGTGTGGCCGGGCAATTTGTTCAAAATCCATTTCACTATCGAACCCAAGGCTGACGGTACCATCGTGGTCAAACTTTTGGGGTCTGCGCTTTTCTCAAATTTCCTGCCTTTGAAACAGTCGCTTGCCACCCTTGAACAAGGCAAGACGGTGGTTTTCGATTTCTCGGACGGCTATCTGATCGACCATACCGTCATGGAGTTTATCCATGATTTTAAGTTGAATTACGAAGCGCAAGGCGGGCAATGCCAAAAAATAGGCCAAGCGATGGAGACCTTTTCCGACCATGCGCTGGCGGCACGGTTAATGACGGCGGATGACCGCAAATGATGGTAATGGTTTGATGGCCTGGGGTTAACTCCAATGCCGTTAACCCCACTTACCTAAAGGGCTATTCGCCGTAGGCCACAACTTCGCGTAAGACCGCTGTCGCATAACTCCCGGCCGGCAGGCTAAAGTTGAGTTCCAACACCTCGCCAGTGACAAATGACCATTGCAAATCAAACACATTGGCCCGCAAGGCACGGCGGTTCCGGTCAACGCCAGCGGCGGCCAAGCCAGCGGCCAGGGCAGGGTAGGTGGCGATAATGTCTTGTTCCAGGTGCCATGCGTCATCCGCCACATCGGTGTTGCCTTTGCCCCATAACACGCCGCTAGGATGGATGTCCCCGATGTTTAGGCGGCGGGTGATGCCATCATCGGCTTGTGCGGATTTGAAGCAGCTATTGGTGCGGTCAAGGACGTAGGTGTCGCCGTTTAAGGCCCGGTTCCAGTTTTGCTGTTGGACGCGCCGGGCGAGCAGTTGGTTGAACAGGAAGGAGCGGGCGGCGGAAAGGTACAGGCTGCGTTGTTCGCGTCCGGTTTTTGCGCCTTCGAACATCGCCAAGGCTTTGTTGACGTTTTGCCCCTGGTGGCCGAAGCGTTGTTCGCCATAATAATTCGGGATGCCGTGGCTTTTGATTTGCTCCAGTTGCCGGGTGAGTGTGCCAATATCGCCTTGCCAATCCCGCACCGTGATCTGGAAGTGGTTGCCCGCCAACACGCCGCGTTTGAGTTTCCGCGCATGGCGGATGGTGTGCAAGACATGCAGTTGCCCCGAATTAAGCAAGGCCCAGTCCGGTCCGTTTCCGGGTTTGCCTGGCAGCCAGACACTAAACCATTGCCGCGTGACGGCATGGCGGTCTTTGAGCCCGGCATAACCGATGTCACGTTGCCGAACGTTGGCGTGCCTCGCCAACAGCCTGGCGATGTATTCGGTGTTCTCGCCGATTTTTTCGATGTACAGGAACACATGTTCGCCGTCGCCTGAAGGCTCGAAGGCGAGTTGTTCGGTGACGATAAAGTCTTCGGGTTGGGCGCGGAGGGTTCCGGTGCTGGCGGGTTGGCCATAGGCGTAAGGCCAGCGGGGGATTTCGATCATGGGCATTAAGGTTGGTTTGTAGGTTGGGGGAATAGGCTTTGCAGGTTTCTTGTGCCCTGATTTTTTTTGCTAATGGTCCTGCGGCAAATCCAACCGGCATAATTCGGGTGGCAATCAAGCATTGCTTTCCCGGAAGCCTATAATGTTAGCGGGTGAAGCCGCATAATATCACCAGTTGTCGCCTTGCCGTTTTTTTCTGCCATCCGTGACCGTTTGACGTATATCGGTACAACAGAAGGCGCCGATGGCATAACAGTCACTATTAAAAATTTTGTGGCACCACTTAAATAAGCCGAAAATATGAGCGTTCAGAGTACACGCATGTGTCAATGTGGTTTTGATGATTTAGGAGGGTGCCAATGGCTTTAATTGATATATTCCCTTGGAATGACAATTTCAATACGGGCTTGCAGAAGGTGGACGAACAACACCGGAAGCTAGTCCAATTATTGAATTTGCTGGCAAGCCATGTCGCTTTCAAGGCCGATATCCCTTCGATCGACGCCATTTTTGAGCAACTCGCCGACTACGCCGTTTATCACTTCCAAACCGAAGAATCCATTTGGCATCAGTATCTTCCCGATGACCCTTTGGAGGCCGCGCATAAGTCCGTCCACGACAGTTTTATAGAAACCGTATCCAAACTGAAAGCGGAAGAAACCACTAAACCCAGGGATGAGGTGATTGAAGAAGTCCTAGCTTTCCTCACCAATTGGTTGGCTTCACATATCCTCGAAAACGACCGCTATTTGGCCCAGGTGGTGCTGGCCAGGCAATCGGGCATGCCGCTGGAGCTTGCCAAACAGCACGCCAAGGAGCAGATGGGCGGCTTAACGAAGGTGTTGATCAGCATCATCCTTTCCGCGTATGAAACCGTCACGACCAATACCCTAAACCTGATGCGCGAACTGGCGCGGCGGGGGCGTGAAGAGGATGAGCTGCGCCGTAAGCAGGAACTGCTGCTGTTGCTGCTGGACACCAGCCCGATTGCCATCCGCATTGGCACCTTATCCGGAGATAAGGTGTTATTTGCCAATGCCCGCTATGCGGAACTGATCAACGCGGAAATCAACCAAGTGATCGGTGCCCATCCGAAGCAGTTTTACGCCCATCCGCAAGATTACGACGATGTCCTTGACCAAATCAGCCAGGGCAAGGCAGTCACTGACAAGCTGGTTGAGCTATCGGTCTCTGGGGCGGGGACGGTTTGGACTCTCGCCACTTATTTGAAAATCGATTATGAAAACGGGCCGGCCGTGCTGGGCTGGTTCTATGACGTGAGCCGTATCCGGGAGACGGAAGCCTCGCTCACAGAAGCCTACAACTTGCTTAAGGCCATCATTGACACCGTGCCCATGCGTATTTTCTGGAAAGATAAGGATTTGCGCTACTTGGGCTGTAACCCTGTTTTTGCCCACGATGCGGGCGAAGCATCTCCAGAGGATGTGATCGGCAAAGATGATTACCAATTGGGCTGGAAAGCACAGGCGGTGTTTTACCGCACCGATGACCGTCAGGTGATGGATACTGGCATCCCCAAACTGTTCTATGCCGAACCCCAGACCAAGCCGGACGGCGGCACCCTTTGGCTAAGGACATCTAAAGTCCCGTTGCGCAACGCCAATAACGAAACGATGGGGGTGCTGGGGGTCTACCAAGACATTACCGAACAAAAGCTGATGGAGGATGTGCTGAGGAAGCTTTCCCTGGCGGTGGAGCAAAGCCCCAGCTCCATCGTGATCACCGACCTTGATGCCCGCATTGAATTTGTCAATGAAGCCTTCGTTAGGGAAACAGGTTACAGCCGCGCCGAGGCGATCGGACAAAACCCAAGGCTATTGCAATCCGGTAAAACCCCCCGGAAAACCTACGACGAGATGTGGGAGGTGTTGGGCCGCGACAAAAGCTGGGAAGGTGAATTCGTCAATAAACGCAAAGATGGTAGCGAGTATACCGAAATGGCGTTGATTTCGCCGGTACACCAGCCAGACGGGCGTGCCACCCATTATCTGGCCATTAAAGAGGATATTACCGAACGCAAAATCCTTGAGCGCCAACTGGCAGACCAGCTCGTGTTCACCCAAGCGGTGATAGATGCCGAAGTGGATGGCGTGGCCGTCTGCCATAGTATTGCCGAAGCTCCCTATACCCGCTTTACGGTCTGGAACCGGAGCATGGAAACGCTCACTGGCTTTACTTTAGAGGAGATTAACCGCCTGGGCTGGTACCAGAGCGTTTATATTGACCCGGAAGTCCAAGACCAGGCCAGGCAGCGCATGGAGCGTATGCGCCAAGGTGACCACATCCGTGGGGAAGAGTGGGCCATCACCCGGAAAAATGGCGAGAAACGGGTCACCCAAATTTACACGGCCATTTGTGCCCATGATGCCCAAGGGCACCATGTGCTGGCGGTCATGCATGACATTACCGACCGCAAGCAAGCGGAAACCGCCCTGCATGACTCGAACCAACAATTGTTTTCATTGCTCAATTCCATGGCGGAAGGGGCTTATGGTGTCGATACCCAGGGCAATTGCCGGTTTGTGAACCGTTCATTCTTACGGATTTTGGGTTATGAAAGCGCTGACGAGGTCATTGGCACACATATCCATGAGCTTATCCACCATTCGCATCCCGACGGCAGCCCTTATCCCGCCGCAGAATGCCGTATGTACGCCGCCTATCGCTGCAATGAAGAAATTTATGTGGCGGACGAAGTGTTCTGGCGTAAGGACGGTGCCGCCGTACCCGTGGAATATTGGTCGCAGCCGATCATCACCGATGGCGTCATGACGGGGGCGATAGCCACTTTTGTTGATATTACCGAACGTAAAAAAGCGGAAGAAGCCAGGTTGATGTCCGCCCAATATGCGCGCAGCTTGATTGAGGCCAGCTTGGACCCTTTGGTGACGATCAATTCGGAAGGCAAAATCACCGATGTCAACGCCGCCACAGAACAAGTGACCGGGGTGGGGAGGGACAATCTTATCGGTAGTGATTTCGTGGATTATTTCATTGACCCAATGGAAGCGCGCAAAGGCTACCAACAGGTTTTCTCGCAGGGTTCCGTGACCGATTATCCCTTGGCTATCCGCCACACGTCCGGCAAGGTCACCGACGTGCTTTATAATGCCACGCTGTACCGTGACCCCCATGGCAATGTGCTGGGCGTGTTTGCCGCCGCCCGTGACATCACCGAACGCAAACGCATAGAGGCCAGGCTCGTCGAGAGCGAGTCGCGGTTACGGGCGATTGTTGACAACGAACCTGAATGCATCAAAATTATCGATTCCCACGGGGTTTTGGTCATGATCAATCCGGCAGGGTTGGAAATGATTGAGGCGGACACGCTAGGGCAGGTCATCGGCAAGCCAGTGCTTAATATCATCGCCCCTAGATACCGTAAGGCCTATGCACAGTTGCAGCAGCGTGTTTTGGCTGGTGAGTCCCTGCACATGCAATACGAAATCCTCGGCCTTAAGGGCTGTTGCCGGTGGCTGGAAACCCATGCCGTGCCGATGAAAGAAGCCAGTGGCGACCTGGTGATGCTCGCCGTCACCCGCAACATCACCGAACGCAAGAAAGCGGAACAGCAGCTCCGTATCGCCGCCATCGTCTTTGAATCCCAGGAGGGCATGATGGTCACCGACGCCGACAATATCGTCCTGCAAGTGAATAAGGCATTTACCGCCATTACGGGATATAGCGCGGAAGATATGGTGGGCAAAGACCCGCGCATCCTCCATTCTGGCAGGGAAGGCCCGGCATTTTTCGCCGCGATGTGGGAGAGCGTCAAGAGGACAGGCTCTTGGCAGGGCGAGCTGTGGAACCGCCGCAAAAATGGGGAAATTTATCCCCAATACCTCACCATCACTGCGGTAAAAGACCAGGAAGGGGTTGTCACCCATCATGTCGGCACGCTGACCGACATCACCTTAAGGAAGTCCGCCGAGGAAAAAATTGAACGCCTGGCATTCTACGACCCGCTGACCAACTTACCGAACCGGCGGCTGTTGCAAGACCGTCTGAAATCGGCGTTGGCTTCCAGTTTCCGTCATGGTCGCAAGGGGGCTTTGCTGTTTATCGACTTGGACAATTTTAAAACCCTCAATGATACCTTAGGCCATGACATGGGGGATTTGCTGTTGCAGCAGGTTGCCGAGCGCCTGGTCTTATGTGTCCGTGAAGTGGATACGGTGGCCCGCCTGGGGGGGGATGAGTTTGTGGTGATGCTGGAAGAGTTGGGCAGCTCGCCCACCGAAGCGGCGAAGCAGGCCGAAACCATAGGCAATAAAATTCTTGCCACTATCAACCAACCTTTCAAGCTCGTTGCCCATAGTTACCATAGCACACCCAGTATTGGCATCACCTTGTTCAACGGCCACGACCATTCTGTGGATGATTTGTTGAAACAGGCGGACATCGCCATGTACCAGGCCAAAATGTCAGGCCGCAACGCCCTACGTTTTTTTGACCAGCGGATGCAAGACACCATCACCCGTCGGGTCTTGATGGAAGAGGATTTAAGGAAGGCCCTGGCGGACGGGCAGTTTGAGTTACATTACCAGATCCAAGTGGATGGTTCCTGGAACCCGATGGGGGCGGAGGCATTGATACGCTGGTCACATCCTAAACTGGGTTTGGTGCCGCCCGCCGAATTCCTCCCTTTGGCGGAGGAGACCGGCTTGATCCTGCCGATTGGGCAATGGGTGCTGGAAAGCGTGTGCGCCCAACTGAAGGAATGGCAACAAGCCCCCCCCACACGCGGCCTCGGGCTGTCATTGAACATCAGCGCCAAACAATTTTTTCAAGAGGATTTTGTCCTGCGGGTACAGGCCGCCATAGCATTTTATGGCGTTGACCCGAAATTGCTCAAGCTGGAACTGACCGAGGGCATGTTGCTGGAGAATATCGAAGAGACCATCGCCACCATGAACACCTTAGGGGACATGGGCATCCAATTCTCGCTGGACGATTTTGGCACCGGTTATTCGTCGCTGCAATACCTAAAAAAATTGCCGATAAACCAGCTCAAGATTGACCAGTCGTTCGTGCAGGACATTAGCATCAACAACAACGATAAAGTCATTGTGCGCACCATCATCGCCATGGCAAGCAATATGGATGTCGGGGTCATTGCCGAAGGGGTGGAGACGGAAGGGCAACGGCAGTTCCTTTTTGAAAATGGCTGCCTACATTATCAAGGCTATCTGTTTGGCAAACCATTACCGATTGCACAGTTTGAGCGCTTGGTCGGGGAGTGGGGGAGCTATAAAAAATAGCTTGCCCTCACGTTATATTTTCAAAATGGCCAAATGACGGACAGCAACCTCAATGCCATCAATACGGTGGCCAAAACCCGGTGGGCCTTAATAGGCGGTATCCGGGCGTTTTTAAGCAACACTAACCAAGCGGCGGCATAATGAAAAACAATCATCATCTCAAGGCACCAGACCTAGAAAAACTAAATCCGGGCACGCCCCTGCTGGACGAAGACACTGATTTTCAGATTGTCGCCGAAGATGCGCCAGTGATGTTGTGGTTGACCAATGCCGAAGGCAAGGTTGTCTTCACCAATCTAAAATGGAAGAAATTCGTAGGGGCCACTACGGACGGCAATTTAAGCGGTAATGCCTGGCTGATGGCCTTGCATCCGGATGAGCGGGAAAATTGCCTGGCGATTTTTAATGACGCCTTTGTTTCCCATCAACCCTTCGAAATGGAATACCGGTTACGCCGTTTTGATGGCCAATACCGTTATATCCTTGACACGGGCGAACCTTACATTAACAAAGAAGGCAAGTTTTCCGGCTATATCGGTTCTTCCGCAGACATCACCGAGCGCAAAAACTACGAAAATAAGTTACGCCATTCGCAAATGGAACTGACTCAGCACAACCGCGAAATGGCGCTGATCAACGAGCTTAACTCGTATTTGCAAGTGTGCCGCTCGCTGCAAGAAACCCATGCGATTGTCCATTATTACGCAAAACAGATATTTACTGACCAGAGCGGCGCGTTGTACCTGTTTGACGAAAACCATGGCATGGTGGAAGCCGTGGCCATGTGGGGCGATAAAAGTTTTTTCTCTGCGCCGGTCATTTCCCCGGATGACTGTTGGGCCTTGCGCCAAGGCCGCTTGCATGTCGTTGAAGAACCGGGCAATGCCATCCGCTGTAGCCATATTGACGGACAGGCCGTGCAAGGGTATGTCTGCGCGCCTGCCATCGCCCAAGGCGAGATGATCGGCTTCCTCTGCGTGACGTTGGGGGATGGCGGTGATGAAAAACATCCGGCATGGGCCTCGGTGGAATCCAGGACCCGCTTGATTTCCCTGGCGGCCGATAACCTGGCGATGGCCCTGGTCAGCCTGAAATTGCGCGAAGCGCTCCGTAACCGCTCCTTACATGACCCCATGACCCAGCTGTTTAACAGGCGTTATCTGGATGATACGCTGATCCATGAATTGGCCAATTGCCAACGGTTAAACAGGCCATTGGGCGTGATCATGATTGATATTGACCATTTCAAAAGCTATAACGACACCCATGGGCATGATGCGGGCGATTATGTGCTCATCGAAATCGCCGAGCTTATGCGTTCCAAATTGAGGGAAGGTGATGTTGCCTGCCGCTATGGCGGCGAAGAACTGGTCATGATCATTCTGGGTGCGAGCAAGCAGATAACGCTTGATAGGGCGGAAATGGTGCGGGATGCCATAGAAAAGCACGGGTTCATTTTCAAGGGTAAAAATTTGGCGGGGGTCACCGCTTCTTTGGGTGTCGCCGCATTTCCCGAAGATGGCAATACCGCCGCAGGCTTGCTGAAGGCTGCCGACACCGCGCTTTACCAGGCTAAAGAATCGGGCCGTAACCAAGTGGTTGCCAGCTCAAGGGGTGCCTAGGCATAGGCCATCTTTAAAAATGGATATCCAACTATCAGTGCCAGGGCAAGCGCATATACATACAACAGGGCAGGACGGGGTTTCAAACCCAATGCCGTTAAGTTAAGGATTTTTCCGTTCGTCCTGAGCCCGTCGAAGGAAGAATGGAAAAATCCGACGCACCTAAGTTAAGCCGTTCATGCTTCGACAGGCTCAGCATGAACGGCTTAACTTAACGGCATTGGTTTCAAACCCCATACCGCGTTAGCATGACCCAGATTTGAAGAGGGCCAACGTAGGCGGATTAGGCTTTGTTTGTATTCCCCTACTAATGTTAGGATAACCCCATACAACAGTTAGGATTTGACATGAGTGAGTTGCAGACAAAAAACGGGTTGGTGGCGCGTATCACCGAATACCAGATCCCCCCGTTCCGCGATGCCCTGGTGCTGGGGCGTGAGGCTTCCATTGGTTGCCACGCGGTACGGCGGGCCCTGTCGTTGTTGGTTAAAACGCCTTTTACCCATATCGAACTCGATGATGAGGTCATCGGCGATATCCTGATCCGTGAAAACCTGTTGAGGCGCATGCCACAGGAGCAGGTGGTCGCCTTCGTGCTCGAGCACATCAAACCGATGATGGGGTCGGAAGAAGTGTTGCAGGTCGACCTCGATATCGAGGTAACCATGATCGTCCCAACGTTATGAAGCGTCTGACTGCCGCCGATTGCCTGTGGCCACGCGTAAAGAAGGTGCTGGAAGAAGAACGCCACACGCATGAGGCGGAAGGCACGTTGTTTGCGGTCTTTGCGGATTCTCTGGAGGGGACTTTTTGTGGCCTGGCCAGCGAGCGCGACATCGCCGCCCATCCCCACTGGATATTCGCCGATTTGGTCGAGCATCGCCCGTTGTTCCATATTAGCCCGAAGACGTCCATTTCGACTTGCCTGGGGCTGATCAAGAAAAGCCAGTTGGAAGGCTTGCCGGTGGTCGACGAAGCGGGCCGTTTTGTGGGTGCCGTAACCCAAAGCAGCCTGCTGCGTGGCTTGCTCAAACAGGAACGCGAATTGCTGCGGCAAACCCGATATTATTTCCGTTTGGTCGAGGATGAACGCCGTAAACTCGAGCGTTGGTCAACCCGTCTCACCGAATTGCACGAAGCTTCGCGGGCTTTGCTCACCGTCCTGGCGCACACCTCCTTGGAAAAGGATTTGTTACAGATTGCCATTGAGGCGCTGGCTAAATTGCTGGAGGCACGTTACGGGGCTATCGGCCTTCTCGATAAAGAAGGGGGGCTGGCGGATTTTGTCACCGTCGGCATCAGCGCCGAGGAAGCCGTACTGATCGGCGACAAACCGAGCGGGAGCGGGCTGTTAGGTGTGGTGATCCGGGAGGATACCGCAATCCGTTTGGAGGATATGGCGGCGCATCCACAATCTGCCGGCTTCCCGCCCCATCACCCGCTGATGAAATCACTGCTCGCCGTACCCATCTCGCATGCCACCCATGTGTATGGGCGCATTTACCTGTGTGACAAGTGGAACGGCGAAGCGTTTACGGCGGAGGACGAGTTGCTGGCGATGAGTTTCGCCAATTCGCTCTCGCTGGTGCTGGACAACGCCCGCGAGATGGAAGAGATCCTCAAGGTGCAGACCAGCCTCGACCATTTGGCTCACCATGACGCGCTCACCGGACTGCCTAACCGGCTGCTGGCTAGTGACCGGCTGACCCTGGCGTTGGCCCATGCCCAACGTCAGGGCGGCCGGGTCGCCGTGCTCTTCATCGACCTCGACAATTTCAAGCAAACCAACGATTCTTTTGGCCATTCGGTCGGTGACCGGTTATTAAAAATAGTGGCCGGACGTTTGTCGGGCTGCACCCGTGCAGGCGATAGTTTGGCGCGGCTCTCCGGTGACGAATTCCTCCTCATGCTGCCCGATGTCAGCGATATCCAGGATGCGGCGACGGTGGCCCAAAAGATATTGGCGACCCTCGCGCCGTCGTGCCACATAGAGAATTACGAAATATTCATGAGCGCCAGCATCGGTATCAGCCTCTTTCCCGATGACGCCGTCAATGTGGAAGACCTGCTACGCTTTGCCGACACCGCGATGTTCCATGTCAAGCAGGGCGGCCGTAACAGCTACCAATTTTTCACCGAAACGATGAATGAACGGATCCGCCAGTATACCCGGATAGAAAACGCGTTGCGCCATGCTATCGGGCGGGATGAACTGGAATTGCATTACCAACCACAGGTGGAGGTGGAAAGCGGCCGCATCATTGGCATGGAGGCGTTGTTGCGTTGGCATAACCCGGAACTGGGGCCCATCTCGCCGGCTGAGTTTATCCCTATTGCCGAAGATGCCGGGCTGATCGGGGACATTGGCGAATGGGTGTTGCTGACGGCCTGTTCGCAGGGTAAACGATGGGCCGATATGGGCTTTGATGGCTTGCGTCTGGCGGTCAATGTTTCCGCTTTCCAGTTCCGGAAAAAAGATTTTGCCGTGGCTGTGCGGCGGATCTTGGCGGCAAGCGGCATACCGCCCGGTATGCTGGAACTGGAAATCACCGAGAGCGCCATGATGGACAAGATAGATGAAGTCATTGCCGCCCTGGACGAGCTGTATACGCTGGACATCGGTATATCCATTGATGATTTTGGCACTGGCTATTCATCGCTTAGCCGCCTGAAAAAACTTCCCATTAGCGTGTTAAAGATCGACCGGTCTTTTGTTAACGACGTGACCATTAACACCGATGACGCGGCCATCGCCATTGCCATCATCACGTTGGGGCATAGTTTGCGTTTGCGGGTGATTGCCGAAGGCGTGGAGACCCAAGACCAGCTGGCTTTTTTGGTGCGGCATGGTTGCGATGAAATCCAGGGCTATCTGTTCAGTAAGCCCGTGCCCGTGGACGAGTTCACCGCATTATTGCATGAAGGCCGCCAGTTGCATTGAGCGCCGCTTGGGTTAAGCCATGGCCGCCTTGCTGCCCCGGTGGAATATATTTAGGCTTCAGCCAATTAAAACAATAAATGATTTATACAATAGGAGCTTAGCCATGGCATTTAACAGCCCGCCCCCTGAAGGGCAAACGCTTTTTGCCGACAGCACTATTCTGATTGTTGATGACCAACCTGAAAACCTGACTGTCATTAGTGAATTGTTGCGCCCGTTTTACCGGGTCAGGGCCGCCAATTCCGGGGCGGCCGCACTTCGGGTGGCCGCTACCGCCCCCCGTCCGGACCTGATCCTGCTAGATGTCATGATGCCGGATATGGACGGTTATAAGGTGCTCGAGCGGCTGAAAGAAAATCCGGCCACCGCCAGTGTCCCGGTCATTTTCGTCACGGCTTTGGGCGCGGAACAAGATGAGGAACGGGGGTTTGAACTGGGTGCGGTGGACTATATCACCAAACCTATCAAGCCCATTGTGTTGCTGGCACGGGTGCGTACCCGGCTGGAGCTCAAACACGCCCGTGACTGGCTGGCTGACCAGAACGCTTTTCTGGAAGCCGAAATCACCCGGCGGATGCATGATAATTTGCTGATCCAGGATGCCAGTTTATGTGCGTTGGCAGGGCTGGCGGAAACGCGCGACAGCGATACCGGCAACCATATCTTGCGTACCCAAACCTATGTCAATATCTTAGGCAAGCACTTGCAGCAAAGCCACGGGCGCTATGCGCAGGAACTGACGGACGCCCGTTTGGCGATGATTGTCAATGCCGCGCCTTTGCATGATCTCGGTAAGATCGGCATCCCTGACCATATCCTGCTTAAACCGGGCAAGCACACCCCGGAAGAGTTTGAGATCATGAAGACCCATGCCAGGCTGGGCGGCGAAGCTATTGGAACAGCGATCCAACGGGCCCTTAAACATCATGGGTTGCTACAGGATAGCGCTTGCCTGCCCGCCCTGAATTTCCTTTATGTGGCCCAGGAAATCGCCAATTGCCATCATGAAAAATGGGATGGCTCTGGCTACCCCGAACACTTGGCAGGCGAGGCCATCCCGATCTCCGCCCGCCTGATGGCGTTGGCCGATGTTTTTGATGCTTTGGTCTCCGTGCGCGTCTACAAACCGGCAATGCCTTTTGCCGAGGCACGCGACATCATCATTGCCGGGCGGGGCAGGCATTTTGACCCCGATGTGGTCGACGCGTTTATTGCCCGTTACCCGGAGTTTATCGAAATTGCCCAGCGTTATAAGGACGATACCGTTAATGGATAAGCATCCGGGACTGGTCCGACTCGCCCTACGCCTGATCGGGCATGGGGTATTGCTGGCCTGTTTCCTGTTGACAGGTGGCTGTAGCCCATCGGATGAAGAAAGCTATCAACCACAGTACGGGGACCGGCCAATGCAGGCGGCATCCAAACCCAATTATCTGGTGGGTATCCATCCCTTACATAATCCGGTGCGCTTGTTTGAAGTCTACGGCCCCTTGGTTGACCGGCTTAACGCGTTGATCCAAAACGCGCATTTTACCTTGGAAGCGTCGCGCAATTACGGGGAATACGAGAACAAACTCTATGCCCGCCATTTCGATCTGGCCTTGCCTAATCCTTACCAAACCATTAACGCGCTAGGACATGGCTACCGTGTGTTTGGGAAAATGGCCGATGACGGGAATTTTCGCGGCATCTTGCTGGTGCGCAAAGACAGCGGCATACATGATGTGACTGACCTGAAAGGCAAAGCGGTGAGCTTTCCGGCAGACACCGCACTGGCGGCCACGATGCTGCCACAACAATATCTCCATGATCATGGTGTGCCGATAACGGCGTACGAGCCCCGCTATGTCGGCTCCCAGGAATCATCGATCATGAACGTCTACCTCGGCAATACCGCCGCCGGCGCCACTTGGCCGCCACCTTGGCAGGCCTTCCAGAAAGGCCAACCCGAACAAGCCGCACAATTGACCGTACAGTGGCTGACCCCATCTCTCCCCAATAATGGCCTGATTGCACGCGATGATTTCCCGCCGATAGTGCTCAAACAAGCCGCCGATGTTTTATTTGACCTGCAAAACAGCAAGGAAGGTAGGGAAATATTGGCCCGTATCCCATTGTCACGTTTTGAGGCGGCAACCACAAAAACCTATGATCCGGTGCGTTTGTTTGTTGCGCATTTTGATAAGACCGTGCGCCACTTACAGGAGTAGCAAGCATGTTTGGCTGTTTTCGGCGTTTCCGTAACATGTCTATCCGGTACCAGTTGATCAGTATCATTGCCTCGGCAATGCTTTTGCTGGTTTTGCCAATACTGGTTGGCCTGACCGTCAGGCAACAAGCTTTTTTGTACCAGCAAAACCGTGAAGCCGCCAGGACGCTGGCGGAGACCATGGCGGTCAGTAGTGGCTCGTGGATGATGGCCAATGATGTCGTCGGGCTTCAGGAAATCATCCAGTCCGTAGCGCATGGGGCGGGCATTAACTATGCGATGCTGGTTGCGCCTGACGGCAGGGTCTTGGCGCACAGCCAACCTGAGCATATCGGCCAATACCTTCAGGATGCGGTTAGCCGGAGTTTGCAGACGGTAGCGTTGCAATCTGTCGTCCTGACCGAAAATAAGTTAGCCGTCGATGTGGCGGCTCCGGTCATGACCGGAAAACGTCTGTTGGGTTGGGCACGGATTAGTATGGGCCGTGGTCATTTGATCACTGTCATCCATCAGATGATCTATGAAGTGGTCTTGTTTATGCTGTTGGCCATTATCCTGATCTTAGCCACGGTTGATGTTGTCGTAACCGCGATGACCCGCGGTTTAAATCGGCTATTGGAGGGGGTGACACGGGTGGCGGAAGGGCGGCGCGAGTTCCGGCTGGCATTCAAGTACAACGATGAAATTGGCCGCCTGGCTGAGCATTTCAATCACATGGTCGCCAGGCTTGAACAGAACGAGGCCGGGCGCGAACAGGCCGTGCAGCAGTTACGTGCGGCCTCGATGTATGCCCGCAGCCTGATCGAAGCCAGCCTGGACCCTTTGGCCACCATCAATCAGGCGGGTAAAATCACCGATGTCAATAAGGCGACCGAGCAGGTGACGGGATTGTCCCGCGACCAATTGATAGGCAGTGACTTTTCCGTTTATTTCACCGAACCCGAACAAGCGCATATAGGCTTTAGCCAAGTGTTAGGGCAAGGCTTTGTGACGGATTATCCCTTGGCCATCCGGCATGTCTCGGGGCAAATCACTGACGTGCTGTACAACGCCAGCGTTTACCGGGATGCCGAAAACAACGTGGCCGGCGTGTTCGCCGCCGCCCGTGACATTACCGAACGGAAACGTAACGAAGCCCAGTTGCGCAAATTGTCCCAGGCCGTGGAGCAAAGCCCGGAAAGCATTGTGATCACCAACCTCGACGCCCAAATTGAATATGTCAACCAGGCATTTACGAAGGTGACCGGGTATTCCTTAGCCGAAGCGGCCTACCAAAATCCGCGTATCCTGCAATCCGGCTTAACATCGAAGGAAACCTACGACGAGTTGTGGGCGACTTTAAAGCGGGGGGAGCTATGGAGCGGCGAACTGTGCAATAAACGTAAAAATGGCGAAATCTATTTTGAGTTTGCCCGTATTGCCCCGATACACCAACCGGACGGCAGCATCAGCCATTATCTGGCGATCAAGGAAGACATTACCGAGAAAAAACGCTTAAGCGAGGAACTTGACAGTTACCGTGAACACCTGGAGGAGTTGGTCGAACAGCGGACACGGCAACTGGAATGGGCCAAACAGGAGGCCGAGCAGGCCAATCAGGCCAAGAGCGCGTTTCTGGCGAATATGAGCCATGAAATCAGGACGCCGATGAACGCCATAGTCGGTCTGGCCCATTTGCTCCAACGTGGCGCCCACGATGCCGGGCAACAGGATAAACTGCAAAAGATAACCGATTCCGCACAACATTTGTTGGCGATCATCAACGACATCCTCGACATAGCCAAAATTGAATCTGGCAAACTGACCTTGGAAGCCATCGATTTTGATCTGGAAACCATCCTCCAGAATGTTGCCGGTTTGGTCATGGAGAAGATAAAAGGGAAGGGCTTGGAGTTGGTCGTGGACACCGGACCGATGCCGGTAGCCCAATTAAATGGCGACCAGACCCGCCTGACCCAGGCATTGCTGAATTATCTCAGCAATGCCGTGAAATTTACCCAGCATGGCAGCATTATTTTACGCACCCGTGTCCTTGAAGAAAGCCCCCATGAAGTGCTGATGCGTTTTGAAGTCCAGGATACGGGTATCGGCATAGACCCTGAAGCTGTCCCCCGCTTGTTTGGGACTTTTGAGCAGGCGGATAGCTCGACAACCCGCCGTTATGGCGGTACGGGTTTGGGTTTGAGCATCACCAAAAGCCTGGCCAAACTGATGGGCGGGGAGGTTGGCGTGAGTAGCCAGCCACAATGCGGCAGCACCTTCTGGCTGACTGCGCGGTTCAGGAAATCCCTACAAACAGTCGTCCGGAAACCGTCATTGCACTTGGAAAACCAACGGGTATTGGTGGCTGACGATAGTCCCGATGCACGCATGATTTTGGCGTATATGTTCAAAGCTTTACAGCTACGGGTCACTACCGCCGATTCGGGTGTTGAGGCATTGGCGGCTATTAAGGATGCGGATGGCGCAGGCGAACCGTTCGATTTGGTGGTGCTGGATTGGCGCATGCCAGGCATGGATGGTATTGAGACGGCGCGGCAAATCCACGATATGCCCCTATCCCGTCAGCCCAAACGGCTGCTGGTGACCGCTTATGACGAACCTTCCCTGGTGGAAATTGCCAGGAACGCCGGATTCCATGCCATTCTGGTCAAGCCGGTCACGCCGTCTATCCTGTATGACACGATCACCCGCATCATATGCCCGCCCGTCGAGCCCGCGTCGGTACAGGCCGTATCGGATGCCGAAGCGGTCTTGATTCAGGATTATGCTGGCACGCGGCTATTGCTATGTGAAGATAACCCGATTAACCAGGAAGTGGCCTTGGCCTTGTTGCAGGAAGCCGGTTTTGTGGCCGACTTGGCTGAAAACGGGGCCGTAGCGGTGGAAAAGGCCAGGCAGACCGCTTACGACCTAATTTTGATGGACGTGCAGATGCCGCTTATGGATGGCCTGGAGGCCACCCGTCTTATCCGGGGGATACCAGGACGTGAATCAGTGCCTATCTTGGCGATGACCGCCAATGTGTTCAGTGAAGACCGGCAACGTTGTCTGGATGCCGGCATGAATGACCACATCGCCAAGCCAGTTAACCCTGAAGCCTTGTTTGCGGCCTTGCTGAAATGGTTGCCCTATTTGGCGTTGGTGCGTCCTCAAGTAAATAAGGGTATTACCGTGGCGGATACCCATTTGCGCCGCTTGCTAAGCGCTATCCCTGGGCTGGATATTGAGTCAGGGTTGCAGCTGATGCGCTGGAACGAGGAAAAATATGTCGCCTTATTGCAGATGTATTTGGGGCATCATGCCGATGACGTTAAGCGGTTGCGCCAAAGTTTGGATACAGGCGATATGCAGCAGGCAAATTTGCTGGCGCACACGATTAAAGGGGCGGCAGCGACGCTGGGCGCACATCGGGTGCAGCATGCCGCCGCCCAGTTGGAACAAGCCGTCCGCGAAAGCCTCGGCCGTGATGAAACCGATCGTTGCCTTGCCTCGCTCGAGGTGGAACAAGAGCAATTCTTGGACGGTATCCGGTCCCTACCTATTGCCGCCGGGAGCGTGCCTATGGCGGTCAATTGGGATGATGTGCGTATGGCGCTGGATAAGCTTGAAGCCTTATTGGCGGTTAGTGATGTTGATGCCAGTGCGGTGATGCGCATGGCGGCACCATTGTTGCATTCAGCCTTAGGGGAGCAGGCGGCCACCCTCCAAAAGCAAATTGAAAATTTTGATTACGAGCAGGCTTTGGACACGCTGCATAGCCTGGAAGCATGGGTTTCTTCTACGCTTGGCTCATAAGCGGCAATCCTCCTATTTGAAACCCGGTTGCCAATTAACAAATTGGCAGGCCTTGATCTTCGCCAATAAGCGTTGGAGACTGTGAAAGTATTGCAAAATGCTCTAAGAATTAATGATTGTCCACAAAAAACACGAAAAACACGAAACAATTAAATAATAACTTTCAATAAGTTATATTTGATCTGGTTTTACACTTTCGTGTTTATTCGTGATTTTCGTGGACATAAAATAATTCTTTCACAGTCTCGTTGGCGTCGTGCCACTATTTCCCCTGTATGATTACCAAGCCAACCGCCCTTCCATAAGCCCATGGTTTTGGCAACCTGCCCGAACTGCCCCAACAGTTCTGATGTCCAGGCTATTTCCATTGGATTCAGTTTTTGTTGCCCGCCGTCCCGCTAGAAGCAAACTGCGGGCTAAAATCCTTTCATTATCAAAACCAGCCACCCGCCAACGCAGTTGTTGATTGGATGGCACAGGTTTTCCCATACGTTTCCATCCTTTAGGCTAGCGGTAACGCCCTGGTTTAAGAAGGTGTTTTAAAAGTTGCTACGCGGTCTGATTGCGGCGTTCAGTGCCCGCTTTCCTCATGTACGTCCCAGTACACTCCGGTTTTTACGCTCCGTGCGGAACCGCCCACGACGCTTTTAAAACACGTTCTAAGCCAATTTTGATGATGCTTGCCGAACACCCCCGGTTGTGCCAGTTATTCGGGTAAGGGTCATCGAAACCCGATCCACAAGAAGGCGGTTTTCCCAAAAAATTCGTTTCAAGAACCGTACAAATTCCTTTGCGTGTTTAGGGTATCTTGGGGAAACGGATCATGATTCCCTAGCAAGGCGGTCAGGAACTACCGGTTATTTTGTGAACAGCTATCCATATTTCGGTTTTTTTTCCATTTTTATATAAAAACGAAAGAAAAAATAAAATAACTAAATTATTAATAATCAGTTGATTGGGGGTTAACAAAGCAGTCAGTGTGACGTTTTCCACTTTCTTTTAGGTAATAGTAATTTTTTTTAATGCCGATGCTTTGTTAAATTGCGGCCGCAAGTTTCTATATCAGAAATGATGAATTTCAACTTAACGACAATTAAGAGTATGAAAATAGTCTGCTGGAACTTAAAAAACATCGGCCAAACCAAATTGGGCAATGCCTTTACCAACACATTCACCCCCTATGGCCTAGGCAATAATGTGTTGGATTATATGATGAAGTTAGTGATGGGTGATGCGGCATGGAGTAATTTATGGGGGTTGGCAGGCCTATCAAACAATCCGGCGGATATTTTCGTAATCATTGAGTTGAAAACGGGCGGGCATAATAAAAATCAGGCGGTCAGCGGGACTTGCCTCCCGACAATCACGGCAATCACCAATGCCATGAACCAAGTGGCTGTAACCCGAAATATCAACAACAACTACCAGTATTCTTTCGCCACCCCAAAGATAACCGGTAACCATGAAACGGTAGGCGTAATCTTCAACAACTTGGTTTTTAATGCCAACCCCGCCACCATCTCCCTTCGTGATAACAATAATGCCTACATCAACCCGCGGACACCATTTATGGCGTCATTAGTGGAAGGCGTGACCACCACGAAAATTGTCGGGATCCATGCGCCGCCAGTAAAGGGTGGTGCCAATGTGAGGTATAGGCCGCCAATAGATTATGTTAGAAAGTTGGGCATTGTGGGTGAGCTGGACCCCACTGCGGCTGTAAGCCCGACGGACTATTTTATTATGGGGGATTTTAACTGCAACCCGGGTTCTAGTTACACCAACGGCTTTGGGGTGGCCGTTACCGGTTTTAACCAGTTACTGGCATGGAACTACAATTCGCTCATCCCCAATGGCACACTTAGCAGCGTCAGGACAAGGGTTGCCAATGTCAATCCCCAGCCTAGCAATTACCTTTCAGAGGCGTATGACAATTTGTTGTATAACTTTAGTGTCGCCCCTGGGGGCATTTCCGAGTATGTGCTTGATCTCATAGGCAATGCCAGGAATGTTTCCCAACCGCTTAATCCGGTGGCGCTGTATCCCAACAATCTGGTGGCGGTTTTGAACAATTACAACAAAGTAAGCGACCATCTACCGATGATAATCGAATATTAAGGACTTGTTGAAATGGCTAACTGGAAATTCACCGACCAATACGGCAGCACTTATCCATCGTTGCAGTATTCCATACTCAGCCTGTTAGTGTTCTCCGAGCACTCGTTAAACGGTAATAATTTTACCGGCACATTGGATGTGGACGCTACCGGCACGGCCCTTAGCACAATAGGAACCATGCTAGGGATGGGCAGCATCCCGTTAAGCGGCACCGTAGATGCTACCGGTGCTTCCCTTACGGTTACCCTGCGTTCCACCAATGACCAGGATTTTACCCAAGCGATTGCCAATTGTATCCCCTTGATTGGCGGGAGCATCACCAAAAATGCCTGGTTGGATATCAACACCGTTTCATCCCAGACCGACCCTGAAGGCGATTCACCACCGACCGATGTGTTTAGCCTCGGCGTCACCATCGCCATCGGTTCAGCCAGTGTGGACATTAATACCCAAGTGCCTATGAATGGCGGGTTCTTTTACCTTTCCGGTGAATTTACGGGGGTGGGCATCAGCCTTAATGACCTGAATTTCTTAATGGGCCCGTTGGCCGAAGGCAATGCCTGGTTCCCTTCAACGGAGTTGGGGCCTTATTCTGCCGGGCAAACGTCTTTCGGGTTATTGAGCATGTCGTTACTTTGTTATGTGACCCTCGCACCGTCTTTCAGCATCTCAATCAATTCTGTCAACGTTGAAGTCGGTATTTCAAAGTTGCCGCTGATGGGCAACGCCCTTTATTTGGATCCCTTAGGCGTTTGGGTGACGGTCACCAATCCCACATCGGATGCTGCGGTGACGTGGGGGTTGCTTGGGTCGGTAAAGCTTTGCAATTATGCCAATCCGGGGCCGGTGGGGTTAAGTGACCCGGATTTTACCTTCGATTTCACCATGACGTTTCCTAGCTCAACGGACAACACGTTCGGCATCGCCGCCTATCTGGAAAATCCTGCCGGCAAGTCAGTGAATGTCATGTTGCAGGATTTGATGGGGCAGGGGACTAACGTAGGCATAGGCGACAACATCACGGTAAACAGTTTTGAGTTTGATACCAGTGCGGATGTGTCCACGGGCACTATCAATGAGTTTTCCACTTCGATTGTCATGTCGGGTGGTTTTGGCCTGTTTGAAAAAATTCCCCTATCGGTGGAGCAACTGTCCATATCGGTAGCGTACAGCGCAAGCTGAATAAAAACACACAAGACAAACCAATGAGCACAACACAAATATCTTTCAGCGCAGTTTTAAAAGTGGGGGAGGAAACCGTACCCCTGCTTTCAGAAATTGTTTTTGGTGACAGCAATTCGCAGGACGGGGTCAGTAATGGTTTTCTGTTTAAGCTGAACCGTCAGCCTGAAGATCCGCCCGTAACCGTTTATTTAGGGGATGTCATCGCCTTTATTGAAGACCAATTGGGGGTGGGGGCCGGTGGTTTGGCAAGCAACCCTGGGATGGACGCGCTTTCGGTGCTGTTTAAACAACCGGATGCAAATATTACCCCTGAAAGTTTCAATTCATCCAACCAATTGCTGGTGAATATTTACGAATTTACCATTAACTCAACCGATAAAGAGTTCTTGTTTTCCATCAACATTGATGTTGAAGGGGCTGACCCCACGAAAGGCCTTATCGCCCTACCTGGCGAGCTTAACAATTGGGTGAAAATCAACAGCCTGGGAATTTCCTTTAGCGCCACCTCAAAATCTCCTTCATAAAGAAACATTGCCATGTCCACAGAAGTTGAATTAATTGCAGGGCTTAATCTGGAAATCGGCTCGGTGCCGGTTTCTTTGGGTGTCGGTTATCAAACGCCGGAAGGTAAGACAATTTATACCTTTAACGGATGCGTACAAGACGCGGAAATACCGTTGTCCAATTTTATTGGCTATGTGGGCAAACAGTTTGGGGTAGATGTGCAATTGCCGCCTGAATTGGATATTGAAGCCTGGATTGATTATTTGGTATGCCAAGTAATTTACACCAAACCTACGCAGGGGGACACGACCACTGAACTGGGCGCCGCAGGAAGTTTCGACTTAATCATCAACGCTAACCATTACGTCTTTAATTTTTATGCTGACACGATCCTTAGCGGCAATACGACGGGTAACGCTTATGTGGTGGGGGCATCGGTCAATGTAAACTTGGCGTTTGCCAGTTTGCCGTTAGTGGGGGATGTGCCGGGTTTTAACGAGTTGTCCCTCACCAACGTTGGCTTTTCTTACACCAACGTGTCCGATAAGACGGTCGCTTTCAATATCCCGCAGGTGGGTTCTTCAGCCAACCCGCTATACACCCGTAATGACCCTGAGGCCAGGAACAAAAACACGTACAGCATTAAAACAGATGGCAACAAACAGAGCTTTGCCCTTAACAAGAAAGGTTTTTCATTAACGGCGGGTTTGTCAAAAAGCGGCAATGCCAGCAGTAATTTTGCCTTGCCTATGGCATTGCCGGCAACCCCCAAACCCAGTAGCCAGACACCGCCGCCACCTTTTGGTAGCGGCAAAACCAGCCCGCCCGCCACTTCAGTGCATTGGATAAACATCAATAAAAAATTCGGCCCGGTGGACTTGCAAAAAATTGGCCTTAACTACAGCAAAGGGGAAGCTTCTTTCGGGTTTTCGGCGGGTTTTTCGTTAGGCGGCTTTTCCTTAGGGCTAGAAGAGATGTCCATCACTTTCCCTATGCCTTTGCCCGGTATGCCTGCAGGTGATACGGTTAGTTTTGATTTGCATGGCCTGACCATGGACATCAAAACGGGTGGGCTTGAAATTGGCGGCGCCTTTTTGAAAAGCACCGCAGAAGACGGGGGCACTGCTTATTATGGGCAAGTTATTGTCCAAGTAGGCAGTATCGGGTTTAAGGCATTGGGTGGTTACACACCCGCACATACAGCCAATGACCCTAACCATGCGGGCCAAAAAATCCAGATCCCTGCTTCCTTTTTCATTTATGCCAATATCAATGTACCGCTCGGCGGGCCGCCTTATCTTTATCTGAATGGTTTTGCCGGGGGTTTTGGTGTAAACGATTTGCTCAAACTGCCCACCCTCGAGAATTTGCCTGGTTATATCCTATTGCCAGGCCCGAATTCTAAAGCCCCTCCACAAGGGGGCTCCGCTGCGGACACGATCAATACGGTGCTGCCGCAAATGCAGGAATACTTTATTCCCGATCCGGGGCAATATTGGGTGGCCGCAGGCGTTACTTTTTCATCGTTCCAAATGATCAACGCCTTTGCCTTGGTGACGGTTTCCTTTGGGGTGGATTTCCAAGTGGCTTTGCTTGGCAGCTGTTCCATGAATTTCCCTACGGGTGCACCTACCCCGATTGCTTATGTGGAAATAGACATTTTGGCATCCTTTTCCCCATCGACAGGTTTGTTGGCGGTGGAGGGCATCATTTCCCCAGCTTCGTATATCTTTGGCAGTTTCTGCCAGATCACTGGCGGTTTTGCTTTTTATATCTGGTTCAACCCGCCAGCAATCGCCAATGGGCCTAAAACCGGCGATTTTGTTGTGACGCTCGGCGGTTATCATCCGGCATTTACACCGCCTGCTTATTATCCCAAAGTGCCTAGGTTGGGGATCAACTTTAACTTAGGGCCGTTCCATGTCACGGGCGGTTGTTATTTCGCACTGACCCCCGGCATGTTTATGGCGGGTGGTTCGATGAATGCCACATGGGATTTAGATGTCATCAAAGCGTGGTTTACTATTGGGGCCGACTTTTTAATTGCCTGGGCCCCTTTCCATTATGAAGCGGACGTCTATGTCAATGTGGGGTGTTCGGTCAATCTGGGTTTGGTCACGCTGAACGTGTCGGTTGGGGCCGACCTGCAATTGTGGGGGCCTCCGTTTGGCGGGGTTGCGGAAGTGGATTTGGATGTCGTTTCTTTCACTATCTCTTTCGGGGCGGCACAAGAACAACCGGAACCTATTGGTTGGCAGAATTTTAAAACCATGTTCTTGCCAGGGGACACACCTGCACAGCCCGCCCCCCACAAGGCCTTAATGGCGATGGCGGCAACGGCGGGCGAAGCCGCGGCATCCACCAATATCCTTAAGTCCACTGTGGCGGCTGGTTTATTGGGTAGCGATGTGAACGGCTTTGACTGGATATTGGATCCCGACCATTTCAGCATTCTGGTGAGTAGCACCCTACCGGCCAATACCCCGTTATGGGGCACCGGGGATGGCACAAGCCAACCGGTTTCCAATGACCCTGGCGATTATAACGTTTCCCCACCGCCCGTGGATGCGGCGCAATGGCCGTACCTGACGTTTGGCGATACAGCCAACCAGATGGACGGCACCCATATCTGGAACCCTACGGTCAATATCAAGCCCATGGCCCTTAACGGGGTCACTTCCAGCATGGCCATCAGCCTATTGAAGATGGACGGCCAAGGCAATTATGGATACATCACCGCCGTGTCATTGGCCCCGGTGGTTTTGGATTCATCCGCCGCATTATGGGAGTCTTCCACGGGAGAAAAACCTAAGGTCACCGACCCGTCATTTTTGAAGGCTTGCCTAACCGGTTTTAACATCACACCTTTACCGCGGCTACCGAATCGGGTGAACGGGGTGTTGCTGATACAACTGCTGTACCAGCAAGGCAACAACTATTATTTTTCTTACCAAGCACAAGTCATTGATGACGATTATGAAGTTAGCAGCACAGGGGAAGGCTCAGATACCTTGACGGTTACGGTTTCGGGCCAGCATACGGCTGAACTTAAGAATACCGGCTACGTGCTCAGTTCATTGGCAGACACCTGGGTGAGCAGCCAGAGGATGGCCATCCTCGAGAACCTTAACCTGCTGGGGTTTTCAACCTACGGCACTGCCAACCTCACCACATTCGCATCGCAAACGGCCCTGACCGATTGGCCTGAAGTGATGATGTTAGGTGAAAGCCTAGAAGCTTAACGGAAACGGAAAAAACACACCATGAGCGACAATTCCAATAATCCGCAACTGAACCAACTGGTCTCGTTTATCCAGCATGACATTCCCGGGCTGGAAGACGGCAAGTACCAATTAAATGTTTCGCAGCAAGTCACCGATGCCAAAGGGCATATCGTTTCTGACGACTCGCTTTCGGTCTCTTACCGCTTTGCTGTTACCGGGGACCGTTTCCGGTTGAGCAAGCCCACGGAATTGGTGTATTCGGTTTTTCCCGCTGAAAATGCTTCAGGGGAATACAACACCGTACTGCCCAATGTGGTCTTTACCAAAACCACTTTCCCTTGGTCACGCTATCCGACCAAAACCCTTAACGAAGAATTTGATAATGCCCCCCCGTCTCCCGGCCAGGATACGGATGTGGATATGAGCACATGGCTTACGGTTATTTTGTTGGATGAGGATGATGTTGCCAATTATGCAGGGCAATACCCCAGTTTTAAGTTAACACCAGCAGATGCGGCCATCGGCGACCTGTTTTTAAGCAGCGCCAACCCGCAAAGCACATTGGGTACGAACTATTCTTATTTTTACGGTGTGACTGACCAAAGCCAGCCGTTAAGCACTTACCTTGATCCAGGCGACCAGCTGACGGATACCGTACAGATACTGGACATTCCGCTGGAATTGTTTTTTAAAATCGCCCCCACCATCAACGACCTCAGCCTAATGGCGCACGTCCGCAAAGTCAGCCTGATCAATAAGCCCACCATGCCCGGCATATCGGATGTCGGGGAGCCTGAGGGCAGTTTCTCGATTGTGTTTGGCAACCGTTTGCCCAACCCCATGAAAAAGACTTATGCCTATTTGGTCTCTTTGGAAGAAATGGAAGATTTTCTACCTACCAGTGAAGACGGTGGTGCACCTGACAATCAGGATGGGTTCACGCCTGACATTTCAAAATTGTTGCGTTTGGCGGTTTTAAAAAGTTGGAATTTTTACTCCACTGGTGAAAGCGCGACGTTTGTGGACCAATTAAATGCCTTAAACAATGCCGCACCGCCAGTAAACCATGAGACCAATGCGGATCTGGCTGCCAACACCAACTTACGGCTCACTTGCCCGGAAGCGGCTATACCGATTGTAAAGGCCGCTTTGGGCATGGGCTATGTACCGCTCAACCATAACTTGCGGGCCGCCGAATACACCAGTGGCGTATTCACTATTGATAGGACCGTGTCTTGGTATCGCGGCCCGTTAGCACCTTACCAAATAGACAAAGCCGCCATTAACTTACCCATACCATCGCCAGACAAAGCGACCATTTTTGACCCCACCACGGGAATGTTGGATGTCTCATATGCCGCCGCCTGGACTTTGGGTAGGCAAATGGCGCTGCAGGACACCAGTTTTTCCACCGCACTTTACAACTGGAAAAAAGGGGTGTCACAAGATGTGCTTAACAGTGTGGAGAATAGCGTCCTTTCGGAAAGTTTCAGTGCAGTGTTCGCAAGCATACCCGCACAATCGGCATCCCTAAAGTTAAAAACGGGCGAAACCACGCAAGGTGACACCTTGGCGGCGGATGTCCAGGTAAGAAGGCCACTGCAACAGAAACCGCCCGCAGGCAGTTTCCTACGCAATGCCATCCTTTCTTTAAAACAGCCAAAAAACTAACAGCCATGCTATCACGTACGCTTGTCCAGCAAAAACTCTCGGCCTTGTATGCCAGTCCTGCCGCCTTATCGCAGCAGGTAGAAGACACCGTTAGCTGCCCAGATAACATCACGGCTTGGTTGGGTAGGCTTAAGCTTTTGTATGGCGTGCCGATTAACTATCTGGTGCCCGATGAGGCGATGTTGCCGCCTGAATCCATCCGCTTTTTTTATCTTGATAGCAATTGGGTGGATGCTTTGGTGGATGGTGCCTACAGCATAGGGCGTAACCTCACAACCAATGAAGACACCGTCAGCTTGGCTTTGGACAAAGCGACCATGCCTATCATGAAGGATGGCACATCGGGTGCGTCAGCCTCGATCCGTGCAGCGGCGTTGGGCGTGGAGTCGCCAGTGGTTTCCTTCGCAACCATTTCCGGTTTTATGCTGCGCTCATCCTTGGTCCAGGATTATCCGGGCATGGGCGTCAACCCTTATCCCCTAGGCGGCACGCCGTTGGATCCGACCCCAAACCTGCTCACCATCTTGCGTATGGAACGTTTAGGGCCAGATTCGGATACCTTGATTTGCCTAGTGGAAGGGGATATGTATCGGGTTGATATACACGAAGCGCCTGAAGCCTTGCATTATGGCCTGGACAGTTTCGAAACCGCTGGCGATGCCATCACCAGTGAAAAGACCATTTATACCTTCACTAAAAGTGGTTCCCCTGGTGACGCTTCGGTGACCATGGATTTGGCAAACCCTAAACATCTTGATTTGGCGGCTAACAATTGTTTCCGTGCCACAAACGATAAACGCACTGTGAAAATGCAAACCTTGGCAAACCTTATTGCGCAAAACCAAGTGGTGCCATTACCTGCCATTGACTCGTCCGAAATGGGGTTTGAAATGGTGGAAGGCGTGGGTATGGTTAGTTTCTACAATAAAAAATCATAATTTATGAAAGCAATCGTTCCGTTAAATATAGCCGCCATTAGGGTAAGCCCTACCGACAATTCCAATGTGGTCACCCAATTTAAGGGGCGTGTGGCCAATTTTGACAATCTGCCCTATGGGCAAAAGTCGCCGCTAACCAGTACCGGTGATGCCGTCGTGCAATTGCTGGAAAGCAATGACAGCCCGCAAGCCCCATTGTACACAGGCATCCATTTGCACTGGGAACTGCCCGATTACTTCCGCAAAGGCGTGCAACCCGTGGGGGGCAGCAATGTCATTTTCCCCCAAGTGCCCAACCGTTGGCTGGTTGTGCGTTACCTCAGCGTCTACAACCCTGGCGACAATACCTGGGGGGCGGTCAGCAACTTTAGTTGGGTGGTGGAAAGCGATTATATTTCCATGTCGCAATTGAAGGATACGGATGGTGTCACCCGACCTTCCGTCCCTGTACCCTTGCCGGTCAACCCTGCTTTTGGTGAACAGCCTTACCGTTTTATGGGGCGTGTGGTCAATGCCTCGGAATGGCCGAAAACAGCGGCGGGTGACCAGTATCTCAGTGATTTTAACGATGAGGATGGGAACCCCTGTTATCTCAATTCGATCGGTTTCCTAGGCCCGGGTTTTTCCTCTTACTATCCTGATTGCTGTAGTGTTTTTGGTTTCTTGGACCGTTTTTTGGATAACCCCGTTATTTACAACGCGCTTAAAAATGGCACCCCTATCCAGTTTAAGGCCAGCTACCAAGTCATGGGTTGGATTAGTGATGGCAATGACCCCTTGGATGGGATTGCCACCCAAGTGGTCGGGCAATACCAAAATTACGTTACCAACTGCAACCAACAGGACACTGAAATAACAAAAACCCCCGCCGATTTTTTTACCAATATTGCCCAGCAAAATTTTAGGTGGCTGTTTAATAAGGCGGACATCACTTATACCTTAGATGCCAACAAAAATATTGAGACACTCGATATTCCCGACAAAACCATTTGTACGGGCATTGCCCAAGAGATTGTATGGGACATGTTGGTAAGCCCAGGCACGTCCAGTTTTTTAGGGGATCCAGAAACCCCAACCCAACCCGGTGTCTGGACGGATAATGATTTAAAAGTGGCGATAGGCAACACGTCGATAGAAGCCTTGTCGGCTTTGCTGAAATACGATAATGGCAATACCGACAACAACCCCGATTTGCTGGGTAACTACGAATATTTGTTGGACGCCTTGCAGTTAGGCCTTTTGAACAACTTGGAAGCCCAGGGGAACAATGTCATCGCGCTGGAAGAGGCGTTGCATTCAAGTGGATTTGCCCGCGAACAGGGCGGTTTGCAGTGGATAGTGCAACAAAAGCCCTCGGACCCTTCAAAACCGCCCGCACCGGTTGATCCTGATACGGAGATCAGTTTGCCGTTAACTTTGGCCGAAGAACTGAATCTCCTGAACCAAGCACAAAAAAATTATGACATGGGGCGTGGCGCATTGAAGCTCATGCGCCGGCAACTGTATATGGACTGGTATCGCTATATAAAAATGTATGCCGGCAATATTGTTTCCCCAAACGTCAGTGTCAATGCCCTCACGAATTTTTTAACCACCAAGGGGAAAAGCGAACTGGATGCCGTGGTCAACAAAGGCAACGCGGTGGGGGTGCTTGTTTATATCAGCTCGCCTGACAATTCAGGTTCAGTCATTGATGTGCAGCAGCCTGCGGGTGGCGACAACTCGGCCGCTTATGCCGTGTGGGACAAACTCAACCAGTTCAAACAGGAAATGGGCGAATATCCTGACTGGCAAATTATTGCCGTGCCGGCCCCCTCATTTTGGTTGCCTACCGACCCGGTCGCGGTTATGGAAGGAAGCCGTATGGAACCCGCCCGCCGGAATGGGGCCACCAGCGATATCCAGGTGAGGCTTACCCCGGAGTTGCTGGGCCAGCTTGGCATCAGCTATAACGGGAATGCTTTCAGCATCAATGCGGCAACTGTTCCCGGGCAAGCAACGCTTAACACCAGCATCCCTTATCAGGATGATTTTTCCGCAGTCATCGGCGAAGCGTGTTTGTTGATACCTTCTTTAGCCCCCAATGTGGCCACTGCCTTACAAGGTTTAGGCGGTGGCGGCACTAATCCGGCGGTAGCCGACTATTCCGGATTTGTCACTGCCCTGAGCAGCGCCCAAGGCGGGGTGAGCGGGCTTGAAAAGGGTACTCCGCTAATCGGTTTGTACAATGCCGTCCGTCAGCCGGATTATGTTCCGGTTGCAAACCCGGTACAGGCAGTGACGGTGCCTTTGCCCATAAATGTCACGTTCACTAACACAGCCGCCAACGGTTGGGTTCCTGATGCCGTGCAATGGAACACCCAAATGCAGTACCCGGAATTTTCCGAGAACCGTTATGACCCGTTTTTGCCAGTCAGTTTGATCTGGAACCTTAGCCTCGACCCGCTGCAAAAGAAATTGGACAAGCTGGATTACAGCAACACCAACCTGACCGATTTCTTCCAGCTAAACCCTGACGCCATTGATTACCAGTACAGCGTCAACAACTTGCCTATCACAACTGGCGATGAGGTCAGTTACGACAGTTCCGTGGTGATGTCCAAAAAAGCGACCTTTAGCCTCACTTACCAAATCGACAGTTTCGAAGCCAATTATCCTAACGATCCGGCCGACCCCACCCTTTCGCAAATATCCAACGACTACAAAAGCCGGAAAATATTGTCGCAAACTATGAGCGGGTTAAATGTGGAGCAATTGCTGTGTTACTACATACCCCAGATATCCGTGGAAGACCTCACCATGGGCTCTAGGGATTCAGTCACCACCGCGATCAAAAATGCCGCGCTCACGGCCAATGTTGGTGATAACTGGTATGACTATGCCTTTAACTCACAGGCGCCCATCCCGACCGGGCCACAGGCGTTAGCCAATTTTGGCCCGATGCGGGGTGGTTTCTTTAGCGTCAATGGCCTTGAGGTGGTGGATGTCTTTGGGCAAAGGATGGTCTTGGGCACTCCCGTAAAAAATCCGGACGGTTCGCTGCAAGTCATCCCCGCCATGACTATGGCGCCATTGCCTGGCGATACCGCGAATGCCGGAAAAATTTTCTTGCCGCCCCGCATACTTGCTCCCACCCGGTTGTGGTTCCGCTGGTTGAGTGCGGCGCACAATAATGCGGTCAGTGGTATCAGCAGCGATTTTGTCGAAATGAACACCCATCCCGCCACGTCACCCGTGTGCGGTTGGGTGCTGCCCAACCATTTGGACAATAGCCTCTTCTTTTATGATGCAGAAGGCGCCGCCGTGGGCTCATTTGGTGTGGAACATGGAAACTTACGGTACCGGACACGCGCCGGAAATATCAACAACCCATCGGACATGTTGTCGATAGACATCGGCCCTTATGGCGACACCGACCCTCCCGTCAATGTGCATTTAGCCAATTTTATGTGGTACATCAATAATAAAAGTGGCGGTGCCGGAGGTAGCGGTGATTTTCTGACTGACCTGATGCAGGCGATACTCAATTCTGACCGCTACATCAACCCGGCCAATTTTGCCCAAGACGCTTCCCTGTCCGTGCTGATAGGGCGGCCACTGGTCATTAGCCGGACCATAATCAGTATGGAAACATCCGGTAACCTGCTACCGCTTAATCAGGCGGATACCCAGGCCACTGACCCTTGGCCTCTGGATGTCAATGCCGGACGTTATGAATACACGGATAGGATAGCCCACAGCACGGCCAACCTGGATCAAGTGCAGTTTCCGCTGAGGTTAGGGGATTTGAGCAATATTGATGACGGCTTGGTGGGTTATCTCATCGAGCAAAATGCCACTGACCCCTACGGCAATGGCACTTTCTATGCGCCTGCGGCCAACCCTTCCGGTTCCCACGGAGTGAGTGTGCCGTCGGCAACCAATATCCAGTTAACGTTGAATGCGTCCCCTATCGTATTGACGCTATTGATGGACCCCAGGGCCGCAGTCCATGCTACTGCGGGTGTGCTGCCTGTTGAGGAGCTGGGCATACCTGCCGACCAGTATTCCAATACGCTTAAAAACCTGCAAATGACCTTCTTCACCACGCCAGTCTTGCAAAAAAGGCAGGGGCTTATTGTGCCCCTGCCAGCACAGAGCGGCTATGTGTGGAGTTGGCTGGATCCGGGTGACCAGCCCCAGGTTCCTTTGGCCGCCAATGCGTCCAATAGCAATTCTTCTTGGGATTACACGCCACAAACTTTATTGGAAGGATGGTTGGCCCTTACCCCAGACCCCAACCCGGCACCGGACAACACGAACTAAAAAACGAGTTGTTGCTGAAAACACCTAAGCATTCCTGTTACCACTAAAAATTATTCATAAGTATGGCAAACGAAAATAATGGCATCAATTTGGTTGTGGCAAACCCTGAAGGCAAGCCTGTTGTTTACACGGGTTCACCTGCCACCACACTGACTTTTTCATTAACTAATTTAACGGGCGCGAATATTACGTTTGGGAACGGCACGGATGCCAACACCTTCGAAATTTTCCTGCCGGTATGCTTTGCCCTCCCGGATCTGGACAACATGCGCATCCTCCTTGAAGGCTGGGCATTTAGCGTGAACAGCCAAGACACGTCCTTGATGTTGGTGTACAGCGGGGGCGGCGCACCAGTGTGGAATGACGGTGCCGTGTTCAGCTTTGACGTCACAGGGGTGCAAACCACTGCCCAGCCTAATACGGACACGGCACAAGTGACCTTCATCAATTTTTCCGATGGCGTGCCTTCACAGGTCACCGCACCTTTAAGCGTCTCCAACCCGCCTGTCCCGGGCAATGCCGACCTGACTAAAGTGTTACAGGTGTCTTTGGATAACCAAGGCGGCGTCATTGTTTCCCCTTCGGGCGACCCTTTACAGAACACTGTCTTCCTCAATATCAAAAACATAGGCGGCGCCCCGTTGTATTCTGGGGACGCCATGTGGCAGGGCAACCCCACGGTCACCGTTGTGTTTGTTTATGGCACCTCAACGGGGAGTTTGGCTCCTGATAACAAAACCAATGTCGGGCCAGGCAGTGGTTCGGCTTGGAACATTGCCGCCACCATCCCTTATACCCCCCCCAAAAATATCTGGGGCACCACGAACCCTTCTTCCGGTTCATCCGATGCCCATCCACGCTGGTTCCTCAAGCCCTCGGCGCTGAACCAAGGCATTATCGGCACGGGCGATAATGCGAATATCACCTTTAGTTTTAGCGAGATTATTTCCTTCACTCCGCCCGGACATACACAAATGATTGTGCAGTTCAGCGGTTTTATGAAAGATGAAAATACGCCTTACGATGATGCGGTATTTGTCCTGGACATGGTGAAGCAGAATGCACCTGCTACCCGCGGGCTCATCAACTTTTTTAGCCCGACCCCCCTGTATACGGTAAACCAACCTAACACACCGATAGTGATCCCCTTGCGGTGGGCTATGTTTGATGTCGCCAGTGTCACCGTCATCGCCAGTTTTCCGGGCATTAGCCCTATTGATGTGCCTTATCCGAACCCGACGACCATCGCTTATGACAATGCGGTAGTGACCATACCGGGCACTACCCAAAGCACGGCGGTGACCATCACCTTACAAGCCTACAATGGCACGGGCGGTTTTTTGAACAGCATGCAGTTCACGGTCTACATACAAGCCAACATGTTTGTGGACCCGCGTGACGGCAAGGTCTATCCGGTCGTTAAGGCCAATAACAGGCTATGGATGTCGGCCAACTTAGACTATGTGGCGCCTGCCGGTTCGTCAGTGTATGGCCCTGAAGCCCAATATGGACGCTTGTATCAATTTAATGCCGCCGCCCAGCCGCAAAATATGTCTGGATGGAGATTGCCGAATAAAGACGATTGGGAAAACCTCATCACCACTTTTACTTATGCCCAGTTAATAGCGGGCGGCGACAGTGGTTTTGACGCCCTACTTAACGGGTCTATGGACGTTAATGGCGTCCCCTCCAACTTTAGTGTCTACGGTTATTATTGGACAGGGGTAAATAATGGCGGCAAGGTGGATTATTTGTCTTTCAGTAGCAAAAGCAATTCGGTAACTTACTTGGAGGGCGCTTACGCCCTGCCTGCCGCATCCTCGCTGTCCGTAAGATATGTGAAAGACGTAAGTTAAGTGTCTGATATTATGGAAAATAACAAGACCATTTGCCTTTGCATGATGGTGCGCAACGAAAGCCATGTCATAAAAAGGGCATTGGAATCCGCCAAACCGCATATTGATTATTGGGTCATTGTTGATACGGGCTCAACAGACAATACGGAGGAAATCATCCAACAAACCCTTCTTGATATACCCGGTGAACTGCATCATTCAAAATGGGTGGACTTTGGCCACAACCGTACCGAAGTGGTACGCTTGGCCCGCAACAAAGCCGCTTACCTGCTTATCCTGGATGCGGATATGGCCGTTAATGTGTACGCCCCATTCAAACACAAACTGACCGCTGATGCTTATGAAATCAGGTACGAAGGCGATGAGTCTTACACACAGCACATGTTGGTCGCCGCCCACCACAACTGGCATTATGTCGGTGTCACCCATGAATATATAGATGCCCCAACCAAGCAATACATCGACTGGATGGATGAGTTGACCCTGACGCATTTTGCCGATGGGGGGATGCGTAGCGACAAATTTGAAAGGGATATCCGCCTACTGACGGAAGATTTGCAGAAAGACCCGGGCAATGCCCGTAGCCTTTTTTATCTTGCCCAATCCTACAAGGACTTGGGCAAATACAAGGACGCGCTTTATTGGTATGAGCAGCGGGCCGCTATGGAAAATAGCTGGGACGAAGAGCGGTGGTTTGCCCAAATGCAGGCGGGAAGGATGAAGTTGCTTTGCGGTTATCCCTGGGATGAAGCCGTGCAAGCTTTGTTGAAAGCCTATGCCATGAGGCCTTCTAGGGCCGAGCCCATTTATACCGTAGTCAGGTATCTGCGGGAACAGGGTTCATACCAATTGGCTTGGCAATTGTGCGCTTTTGCCGCCAATGGCATGCCTTTGCCACCCCGCGATATTTTGTTTATCGACACCCCGGTTTACCGCTACTTATTACAATTGGAGTATGCCGTTTGTGCTTATGCCAATGCATACTTTGCTATGGCTCTCAGCGCCTTCAATAGCATCTTGGTCATGGAGGGTTTGCCCGCCGATGTCGAAAATTCCGCTATCCGTGGGCGGAAATTGTGCTTGGCACAGTTGTTCCCCCCTAAAGAAAATATCGCCGGTCCCGACAATAGGATTATGGTGGTCACCATCTTTAACAATCCTGGAGATGCGCTCAACACTAATGTGCAGCAGCTGTTGGCGCAAAATTATCCGGACACCAAAACCCTGTTCATCAATGATGCTTCGACTGACGAAAGCCCCCGATATTTACCCCAAGCAAATGGGCAAATAACCCTAATCCATCATGCGGCCCGCCAGGGTTATGCCGCCAGTTTGCATGAGGCCATAACCGGACATTGCGATGCCGATGACATTGTGGTGATAGTCAACGGGGAGGATTGGTTGGCAGGGGCCGATGCGTTAAGCCAAGTGAATGCATTTTACCAACAGCAGGATTGCTGGGTCATGTATGGCCAATTTAACTACAGCACCGGGCAAAAAGGCGATAGCCAACCCTTTGCTTCCGTTCAGGAATTGCAACAACATCGTCAACAGCCCCGCGTCAGCCGGTTAAACAGTTTTCGGGCGGGGCTCTACCAGAGCATCGCCATGGTGGATCCATCATACGAGTGCCTTAAAAATGAAAAAGGGCAATGGCTGACTGCCGCCCCGGAAACCGCCATGATGGTGGCGCTCATGGAATTGGCCGGGTTTGACCGGATCCGTTATCTCGATTTGGTGCTAGGTACCTGTACAAAAAATATCCGTCATCCTGACAATTGGCTACAAGCCAACTTAATGAAAAATAACCTGAAAACCATAGCCGCTAAACGCCCTTTCATACCGCTCCCCAGTTACCGGTATGGAATTGATGGTACGGCAGGCCTTGAAAAGCGGATTTAACTTAAAAGTGATTGGACAATGAATGGGTCTTTGAACGAATTTTACGAAAAAGCGGCCTTGCTGGGGCATGACACGGACAAGCTTGCCGCAGGGGAAACCGTTATTTCCTATGGCACTTTTGCCTCGTTGCTTGAGGGAAGGCGGTTGCTTTCGATGGCTACGGACGCACAGCGGGTGGCTAGGCAACAAAGCTTTTTCAACCCGCCTTTGCAGGCAAGGCAGCGTCTGGGGCAGGGCATACATGACCGTGGTGAAGCCCTGGTGTTTGCCGACGGTGTTTTGTTGGATGGCGACCACCAAGGCATAGGCAACCACATGCCCGCCCATATCAAGGCCATCAGCGTCCTACAAAAAACTATCCCCGCCGGGGAGGTTTGGGATGTCAGTGTCAGGGGCGAAGCATGGGGCATAGATGATATGGAAGAGCTGTATACCGCTGTCAACGTGGGTGAACTCATCATAGGGCCGGGAGCTAAATTAATCGTCAGGGGCAATGTGTTTTCTTTGCTTTGCCAACGGCTGGTTTGCTTACCCCCAACAGGGGACGGCACTGACGATTACCAATTGGGCATATTGCCGACACCTTTTTCAGTTGACAATAAAAACGGCGATATGGATGGCGGCGGCGGTGCGGATGGCCTGCACGGCGGACAAGGCGTTGACGGTAAGCAAGCCCACGTCAGCAGTAGTATCTTGGGATACACCTTGACCCATGACATTACTGAAGAAGCCATGTGTGGCAGTGATGGCGGTGACGGTAAAGATGGGGCACCGGGCATCCATGGACGCAATGGGGGAATGTGCAAGTTGGCAGAAATCACAGTACGTAATCTGGAAGGACGGCTGGCTGTTTTTGCACAGGCAGGTCAGGGCGGCAATGGCGGTCGGGGCGGCGATGGCGGTGATGGTGGCCACGGCGGCCACGGGGCTCAGGGTTATAAGTTAATACGAAAAACGTTAAACGCCGGCACCGGCGGCAAGGGGGGCAATGCAGGAAGTGGGGGTAAAGGTGGCATGGGGGGTAATGGTGGGTTGGCTTCTAATATTTATATCAATTTGCCAACCGGACAACAATCCCAAGTCAGCTGCATAGCCCTGGCATCTCACGGGGGCTATGGTGGCCGAGGTGGTAAGGCAGGTGTAGCGGGCCATGCTGGCTTAGGCGGAAAGGGCGTGATCCCTGGCGCCGATGGTTTAGCCAGCGAAGCGGGGACGGATGGTAAAGATGGTATGGACGGGCGTTCGCGGCCTGCTCCATGGATGTTTGTGAATGAACAGAGAAGGACAGGTGAAACAGTTTTGGTGGAAGCGCCGCAAATGGCGGCCTCATATCAGTAAGTTTTATCTACATTTTATAACCCATTATTTTTAATATAGGAAACCACTATGAAAAAATTAAGTTTTTATGAACGGGCGGAAAAGCTGGGGCATTCGGCTGAAGGGCTCAAGGCAGGCCATAAAATAGCTTCAGTGATCAGCATCCCCAATATCGAAGAATTAAGAAAACTATTGGATGACGGCTCTTCTGACGAAGACCGGGCTAAAAGGGAAGAGGCATTGTTTGGGCATATTCCGTTGACTTCGCCTGAAACAGATACCTCGGATGCCGGACTGTTAAGACGGGTGCATTCTTATGTTTATGGCAATGGGGTGTTGGCCGATTCTGACCGGGAAATTATTGACCAAGCTTTCCCTTTGGATGTTTTTGCCGAATCCGCAGCTAACGTGACTTACGATGTCCCAACCAATTTGGGCACTTCGCAATTAATGATCACTTTAAATTACGGGACGGTGACCATCAACGACCAAGCCTGTGTTTCAGTTTACAATTCCACCTTGAATTATACGATGGATACCTTGGTAAGAAATGGCACCCCACCAGCAGGAATGGGGGATTTTAATATCCTAGGTGTAACGGGCGGGACTGGCCCTGCAGGGGCTACGGGGGCTACGGGTGGTAATGGCAGTACGGGTAAGGCCGGTAACTGCTCCAGTGCAGGCATTGCTGGAGACTCGGGGCAAAATGGAACCGTAGGCAATACCGGAGGGACAGGCGGTGTAGGTGTGGCTGGTTTTGACGGTTTACCCAGCATGCCCGCCACCATTACCATTAACCAATCTATACAAAACACCAATTCTATCATTGTGTTTACAGCATCTGGCGGGGGTGGTACGGGTGGTGTTGGCGGTCAAGGTGGGACAGGCGGCATAGGCGGGAATGGCGGGAATGGTGCGACCTGCGGATGTACGGGATCAGGTGCGGGCAATGGCGTAAATGGCGGGGCGGGTGGCAATGGTGGCACAGGTGGCCAAGGCGGCAATGGCGTTAATGCCTCCGGCAATGTCATTGTCAATGTACCCGCCACTTATTTAAATGATATTAACGGGATAAGCGGGCCGGCTTCACCAGGCGTTGGTGGTGCTGGTGGTACAGGCGGGGTCGGCGGTGCTGGCGGCGGTGGCGGTTCCGGTGGCAAACACAATGGTAACGGCAGTGGCGGCAGCACGGGCGGTAACGGGACTAATGGTGCTAAAGGCGTCCAAGGGACGCAAACAGGGACACCCGCGACTATTATCCCTAAGCCTATTTAACAGAAAAACATTGCTGCTTTTGTCCATGGCTTCCAGTTGTTTCCGTAAGCCATGGATATTGCAAAAAATTGTAGTCTAACGCAATTGGGTGCAGGCACTTTAGTTTGGCGGGATGTGCCTAGTGGGCTGGGGATTAGTTCCAGACTATTGATAGCAACCTTTGGGACACCGCTACAAAACACCGGAATATTCACTTATAAATAACCAAACAATATCCCCTAAGGCACGTATGGTTCCGGTGCTTCAATGTATCCAGCCATATTTCACATTTTGTTGGTACAGATTCACCCTGCATCAATACACACAGCACAACAGCAAAGGTTGTTGGCCATTCAGCATTTCCGAATTAAAAATCACCAGGTTTAAATTTCCCCGTCACTCCGTATAAGCTGGCAGCAATAGGTTTTGGCTAATTAGCTAAGGACTTATAGTTAATTAAGCTTAATGGTACAGCTCTTGCGTTAGCGAATCCGTTATTTCCTTATTTTTATAATTCCGAATTCATATCGCCTAGAGGTTTTACATGCGTAAATTATTGTTTCCCGTTTTTGGCTTGACTGTCGCGTTGACGGGTTGCGCCAGCTTACAACCACAGCCTTTGCAATCAGCCGCTGATGCGCTGGACGTTGCCAAGCTGAAATCCATTGAATTTTCAGGGACTGGACGTTGGTTCCAGTTCGGGCAGGCACCGAACTCCAACCTGCCTTGGCCGCAGTTTGATGTCAGCCGCTATACCGCCGATATCAATTATGAAACGCCCGGTGCGCGTGTCCAGATCACCCGTAAGCAAACCATAGAAGCCGGGCGCTTGCGTCCGGCTCCGGTTGAGCAAAAACCTGACCAATATGTCAGCGGGCAGTATGCTTGGAACCTTGCACCGCCAGCCAATGCGCCGCAAGGTGCGCCAGTCGCAACTGCCCAACCTGCCGCCGTTGAAGAGCGTGCCGCCGAAATTTGGGCGACACCACAAGGTTTTTTGAAAGCGGCTATTGCCCATCAAGCCACTTCCCAAGCCGCCGATGACGGGACGGAGGTGTCTTTCACGGTAGGCGGCAAATACCGCTATATTGGCAGGATCAACGCCAATCACCAAGTCGAGGGCGTGAAAACATGGATAGACAATCCGATTTTGGGCGATACGCTGGTGGAAACCAAGTTTTCAGATTATAAGGATTTTGGCGGCGTGCAATTCCCTGCCCATATCGAGCGTAGCCAAGGCGGTTATCCGGTATTGGATTTGAGGGTGGCCGAGGTTAAGTTAAATCCGGCGGTCAATCTTTCTGTACCCCGTGAGGTCGCCAGTTTTAAACTGCCACCCGTTAAGGTTAGCCGTCTTGCCGATGGCGTGTTTTATCTGACGGGCGGTACGCACCACAGCGTCGCCATTGAGCAGCAAGACCATGTCGTTGTGGTCGAGGCACCGCTGAACGAAGACCGTTCTTTGGCGGTCATCGCCAAGGTCAAGGAAATCATCCCCAACAAGCCTATCAAGTATTTGGTGAACACCCACGCGCATTTCGACCATTCCGGTGGTTTGCGCACTTACGTCGATGAAGGCGCGACCATCGTGACGGCGCAACAAAACCAACCCTATTACGGGCAAGTTTGGGCGGCACCTAGAACGCTTAATGCTGACCGTTTGGCGAATTCAAACCGGATCGCCAGCTTTGAAACTTTTTCCGACAAACACGTTTTATCTGATGGCAAACGTGTGATTGAAATCCATTCCATTGCCGGCAATGGCCACAACGATGCCTTCGCGCTGGTTTACCTTCCCGCCGAGAAAATCCTGATCGAAGCCGACGCTTATACCCCGGCCGCCGCTAACGTGCCGCCACCTGCTTCCCCTAATCCATATTCTGTGAACCTTTATGAAAACATCCAAAAGTTAGGGTTGGATGTGGACAAAATCGCCGCCTTACATGGGCCACGGGTGGTGACATTGGCTGACCTTCGCGCGGTGATTGGTCTGGCTAGGGCTTCCCGTTGAGGAAGCTTAACATTGTGCGGAGATAAGGCATGCTGAAAAACTTGCAAATATTTGCTTTGGCAATGGCCGGAGGGTTGGTGCTGGCACAGTCCGCTCCAGCCGCCGGAATCGACCCCGCTTCGGTCGAATTCCAAACGCCAGGACAAATAAAATGGGTCAGGAATGCCGCCGGAACCAACGAGCAGGCGGTTTTGTTCGGAGACCCCAATAAACCAGGGCCTTATGTCGTGCGTATCAAATGGCTCCCTGGCAATATGAGCCGCCCGCACTTCCATCCCAATGACCGTTTTTTTTTCTGTCATCTCAGGGACTTGGTGGGTGGGGACAGGCGAAACCTGAAAATACCGTCCCTGTCCCTGCCGGCAGTTATGTGATCCACCATGCGGGTAAGATCCATTATGACGGGGCAAAAAACGAAGAAACTATTATCCAGGTGTCCGGCATCGGCCCTGCGTCTAGCATACCGGCAGAGAAACATTGATGCCGCGTCATTTATCGTCGATATCGTAAGCGATAGCCCCATTTTTAAGCATTACGTCCAATAAAACTTCGGCGTGGCCCTGTGCAAGCATGGTTGCGCTGACTGTCCAATGTAAAAACACCATTTCGTATCGGCAAATCCTTGTGGATAAGGCATTACCCTGGGTTAGCCGTTTACGGCAGCGCATAGGCCAATGCCCAAAAATTCCTTGATATATTAAACGATAATCATTATCATTTGTTTTAAGCGATGAATGACCTCTCGCTTCTTTCGTTTAACGCCGGATATTGCATCTTGCGTTAAACATTTTTTCCGATTACCACACAAACGGGTGAGGTTTATGCTCCAGCGACAATCCATTTCTGATAAAACCGAATTGATACGGCTACATTCGGCAACCTGCCTTTCGATGACACAATTCATCAATGGCCACCACTGCCCAAAACTATCCCATTTGATCGTGCAGCAACTCAGTTTATTGATCGCGCATCCCGATTTGGAACAGGTTTCCAACAGCCGGGATATGTACCAACAATTGCTCGAACACTGGCAAAAGGTCACGACTTATTTATTGGAGCAAAGGGCTGTACGTGGGCATCCTTCCAAGTTTCACTAAACACGTTTACGGACTTTGGATTCGAGATGAAAAATATCAATAACCTGCACATCCACCGCCAGAGCGTCGTGATTGTGGAACAGGAATCGGTTCCTGAGCGGCGGCGGGTCAGTAGTGCCGAGTTGTTTGGGATGCAGCATGAAGTCGTTATTGAACACAATAATGAGGAGTACCGCCTCCGCATCACCAGCAACAACAAACTGATTTTGACCAAATAGATGGGCTTGTAAACTTGCATTACCCAGCTAGCCACCCAGCCCCGCCGGACTAGGCAGCCCGCCAAGCGTTCAAATAAACGGAACTATTTTCGAGATTTCAGCAGTCAATAAACCGCCCTCAGCAGCGGCGTAGCCAGCCACCTAGCGCGTTAGCCAGGAAGCCAGCCAACTTTCATTGGTATATAAGGTATGGCTATGTCAAAACATTCTTTTAAGGTATTGGATTTTCCAGTCCCCACCGCTAAAAATCCACATCCTGCCCGAAACAGCAGCTTATCCAAAGCCGGGATGCTTACTGTCGTTAGCGGCAATAATCCTGGCAATGCCGGTGCGTCCCCTATGCGGCCTGCCAGACCAGGCGTTGACCATTTGGGTAAACGCGGCGAATATTTAATCGCCATTCCAGTGACCCTAGCCTTGCATTGGTTAGGGCTTTTCACCGTGCCGGCCGCCGGATCCCTGGAAACTATCCAAGCACCGAAACCGATTAGGGTGGAATGGCTGGGCAACCCGCAACCCCATGCAGAACCCGCCAAAGCGATCCCGCAGCAGCTACCCGCCAAGCCCAAACAGGCAAAGCCCGTTAAAAAACCTAAGGCGAAACTACGGAAAATGGCGGCCAAACCTTCGAAGCCCCTTATTGCCGCCCCCAGCACGGCAGCCGGGCCAGCAATCGCGCCGCCGTCAGCCCCCCCGGTCAAGCCAGCGGTGGCCGCATCAGCAAACCCGATGCCCGTGGCGCAAGCCGAAGCGGAACCCCGCGCTGCCGAGACTATGCCCGTCACGCTACCGCACCTTAATGCCAATTACCTGGACAACCCGGCACCGGATTATCCGCCCGTTTCACGCGAACTCAGCGAACAAGGCCGGGTGTTGGTGCGGGCCATGGTGAATGCCGACGGCCATGTCAAGCAAGTGCTGTTGCGTAAAAGCAGCGGTTTTAGCCGGCTGGACCAGGCCGCGCTGGATAGTGTGAAAAATTGGCGTTTTGTCCCGGCGCGGCGCGGGGAGCAGCCCGTGTCGGCTTGGGTTGTCGTTCCCGTTGCCTTTACTCTTGAAGGATAATTACATGGATTTCAAACATTTTTTGGCGCAAAGCGATACCCTGGGTACGGTTTTGTTCGGCTTGCTGGCCTGCATGTCGATGGCGAGTTGGTATTTTATTATCGTCAAAGCTTGGCAAGGCAGGCTGGCGCATCACCGTAGCACACACTTTTTAAACAGTTTCTGGGACGCGGCTTCATTGGATGATGTCGCGCAATCGTTGGACCGGCATCCGGTCAGCGAACCCTTTGCCCATTTGGCCTACCACGCCATCAGTTCAGTCCGGCACCATGCCGAACATGGTGCACACCGCTTGCATGAGGCCGGTTCTGCGCCGGAATTTCTGACCCGAGCCATGCGCCGCGTCATTGATGAAGAGACCGCCAAGCTGGAATGGGGGCTTACGGCTTTGGCTTCGATTGCCAGCACCGCGCCGTTTGTCGGCCTGTTCGGCACGGTATGGGGGGTTTACCACGCGCTGGTCGGCATCGGCAAAGGCGGGCTGGGCACGCTGGACCAAATCGCCGGCCCGGTAGGCGAAGCCTTAATTATGACCGGATTGGGCTTGGCGGTCGCCATCCCCGCCGTGTTGGCCTACAACGATTGTTCGCGCTCGAACCGCCTCACGCTGGCAAAGCTCGATGCCTTCGCCCATGATTTGTTCGCCTTTTTGACCACGGGCGGCACTGTGCAGACCCAGACAGGAGGGCGGTGATGGCCTTCGGTGGTTTCGACCAAAACAAAAATACGCATCCGGTTTCGGAAATTAACATGGTACCGCTGATCGACGTGATGCTGGTGCTGCTGATTATTTTCATGATTACCGCACCGTTGATGACACACACCATCAAAATTGACTTGCCGAAAACTGGCGGCCAGGCGCAACCCGAACCGCCCGATGCCATCGCGTTATCCATCAATCTTGACCAACAGCTGTTCTGGAACGGTACACCGCTATCACGCCAGGAACTTCAGCAACGGTTGCGGCAAATCTCAATACAAACGCCGCAGCCGGAAGTGCACGTCCGCGCCGACCAGGCCGTACCGTACCGGCTGATTGCCGAAACCTTGTCCGATGCCGCGCAAGCCGGAGTGACCCGCATTGGCTTTGTCGCCGGGCCGGATCAGGGTGGCCAATGATGGTCTGTCCACGAAAGGCATGAAAAAAGATGATAAAACTTTTATTTGTAAACCCACCAGCCACCCAGCGTTTCCCGTCAGGCAGCCATCTTTTAAAACTATGCAATATTGACAGGGGAACTGTATGCCCAATCCAAAAACCACAAACAAATGGCCGTTAGGGGCTTTATTGCCGTTAGGTGCGGCGTTGAGCGGGATGGCCATGGCGGCGGAACCCGTAGCGGCTTATCCTGACGGGACGGAAACCGTCCTTGAAGATGTCAAGGTTAAGGCCGCGCCCGCGCAAAAACCCAACCGCTTCAAGGCCGAAACGTCCACGACTGGCGGCAAGACCGAGATGGCGATCCGTGACATCCCGCAATCGGTCAGTGTCGTCAAAAAAGAGCTGATCCAATCGCAAAATGCCTTTAACTTGCGGGACGCTTTGAAAAACGTCAGCGGCTTGACCATCGCCGCCGGGGAAGGGGCACGCACGGGCGATTCCATCACCTTGCGCGGTTTTTCCGCCAATTCCGACAATTATCTCGATGGCGTGAAGGAAAACGGGCAGTACAACCGCGACACCTTCTTTATCGAAAAAGCCGAAGTGCTGAAAGGCGCGTCGTCCATCCTATTCGGGCGCGGCGCGACGGGCGGCGTGATCAACCAAGTCGCCAAAAAGCCCACGGGCAAAACGGGCGTGGCGGGCGGGTTCACTTATGGTTCTTACGATTTCAAACGCACCACGATGGATGCCGAATCAGCTTACCAAAACTTGTCGGCGCGGCTGAATTTCCTGTTCCAGGACAACGGGTCGTTCCGCGATTACAACGACACCCAACGGTTGGGCTTGGCGCCGTCCTTCCACGTGAAAGTCGATGACGATACCAGCGTGGATTTGAGTTTGCTGCATCAGGAAGAGCAAGGCGTGTTCGATTACGGTGTGCCGATGTATCGCGGCAAACCCGCCGATGTGCCGGTCAACACCTATTATGGCTTTACTGATAACAGGTTGATGGACACCGACACCAATGTCGCCACGGTCGCGCTCAGCCATCGTTTCAACGCCGATTTTTCGGTCAAGAACACCGTGCGGGTCGGGGCGTATGAACGCAATTACCTCACCCATTTGTTCGGCGCGGTCACGGACAAAGGCGCGGCGTCGACGGTGGCGCGTAGCCAAGCCTTACGCCGCAACGTGCAGGACAATGTCTATAACCAGACTGATTTTGTCTACAAAAAACCGTTATTGGGCTTCAACAACACCTTGATGTTCGGTAGCGAATTCGGTTGGGAAAATTACGATTTCAAATCCAAAAACTCGACGGGGGTCAGTAGCATTTCTATCTTCAATCCGGTGTTGACCGCCAGCAGCACAGGCTTGGCGACTGATTTTAGCGGCATCTTGACGACTGACCGTTACACCAAGGCGCAAACCTATGCGGGCTATGTCTTGGATCAGTTTGAAATTTCACCGGAGTGGAAATTGTTGGTGGGGACGCGCTATGACCAATTCGACGCCCAGCAGCTGGATCGTGTCGCCACTGACAGCTTTAGCCGTAGCGATAGCCAGTGGAGCCCGCGCAGCGGTTTGGTCTGGCAACCGGATAAGGTGCAGTCCTATTATTTCAGTTACGGCACGTCCTTCAACCCGTCGGCGGAGAGTTTGTCGCTGAGCGAGTCCACCGCCAATTTGCCGCCGGAACAGAACCGCAATTTTGAAATCGGCGCGAAATATGACTTGTTCGGCGGACGTTTATCGGCGACGGCGGCGGTGTTCCGTTTGGAAAAAACCAATGCCCGCACCGCCGACCCCAATGACTCCAATTTGACTATTTTGGCGGGTGAGCAGCGCACCGATGGCTTCGAATTCGGTTTGGCGGGCGAAGTGCTGCCGCGTTGGGACATGTCGATGACTTACGCTTATTTAGATGCCGAGATTTCCAAATCCAACACGACAGCGGTCGGTACGGTCAGTGGTTTGAGCAAATCCTTGCAGGGCATGAACGCCACCAACGTCCCCGAACATAGCGGCGTGGTCTGGAACAGTTTCCACGTCACGCCGGAGTGGGAAGTGGGCGGGGGCGTATTTTACGCTTCTGACCGTTACGCCGACAACGTCAACGAAGTGACCTTGCCTGCTTACGCGCGTTTGGATGCCGTCGTGGCTTATCACCAAAAGCATTACGATGTGCAGATGAACGTGTTTAACCTCGCCGACACGGTGTATTACGAATCGGGGCAAACCCGCTCGGCCTTGCCGGGTGTGCCGTTGTCGGCGCAAGTGACGTTGAATGTGAAATATTAATGTAGGATGGGCTAACGTAAGGAAGCCCATCATTTGCCGATTGTTGCTGGGCTTCGTACCCCAGCCTTTATTCCCCTATGGGTGCATCCTGCAAAATGACCAACAGAATGAATACCTTCCAACCTTCATCCAAAACCAAAAGCGGTTACCTATTCCTCCCCAAACCCCTTGCCCGTGGCACATTTTTAAAATGGCTGCGCCGCACCCATGCCTGGTTAGGCTTGTGGGGCGCGGCCTTGGGTTTGCTGTTTGGGGTGTCCGGCATCTTGCTCAACCACCGCGACATCCTGAAAATCCCCGCCGCCAAAATGGCCCAGCATGAACTGCAATTGCCGCTGCCTGAACCGCATCCCAGTGACCCTAAGGCCTTGGCGGCATGGTTGGGGCAAACTTTAGGCATCGACACCCGACACGCCAGAATCCGCCGCGAAGCAGGCAAGGCCGTGGTCTGGAACAACACCACAATCCAACAGCCGCCACTGTGGCAAATCACCGTCCGCAACCCCAAGCGTATGCTGCAAGCCGACTATTGGGAAGGCAACGCTTTTGTCAGCGTCAAACAAGGCGAAGCTAATTTCTTCGCGCTGCTGACCAACCTGCACAAAGGTTCGGGCATGGGCATCGGTTGGGTGTTGTTGGCGGACACGCTGGCGGGCGGTTTGGTGGTGCTGAGTTTGACGGGCACGCTGCTGTGGACGGGCCTGCATGGCAAACGTTTGGCTGCGGCCAGTTTGGGCTTGGGGTCATTGGGCCTGGCCATGTTTTTTACCTTGCAAGCCATCGGGGAATAAACAAAGATGCTGGTTCAAATCCCCGGACTCCTCAGCCCGCAAGCCCTGCAACAATGCCGCGATGTGCTCGCCGGTGCGCCCTGGACGGACGGGCGCGTCACCGCCGGAACCCAATCGGCGCAAGTCAAAAACAATTGGCAATTGCCGGAACAAAGCCTGCAATGCCAAGCCTTGCGCCCGGTCATCGCCGATGCCTTAAACCAGAACCCCCTGTTCTTATCCGCCGCCCTGCCAAAACGCATTTTTCCGCCTTTGTTCAACCGCTACGAAGGTGCGCACAACACTTTTGGCAACCATATCGACAATGCCATCCGCTATTGTCCGGTCACTGGGCAACGCGTCCGCACGGACTTGTCGGCAACCGTATTTTTAAGCGATCCCGACAGTTACGAAGGCGGCGAGCTGGTCATTGAAGACACTTACGGGCAACATGCGGTCAAATTGGCGGCGGGCGATATGGTGTTGTATCCGGGATCCAGTTTGCATCGGGTGGAACCCGTCACTAGCGGCGTGCGGATGGCGGCGTTTTTCTGGATCGAAAGCCTGGTGAGGGAAACCGAACGCCGCCGTTTGTTATTTGAGATGGACATGGCGATAGTGGAACTGCGCAACACCCAAGGCGACTGCCCCCCGGCCATCAATTTGACGGGCTGCTACCATAATTTACTGCGGATGTGGGCGGAGGTTTGACTGCCATGGCATTTTTGTCACCATCCCCATTGATGGCTTCGTGGCGCAGGATTTAAATGCTTGGTTTGGGGGGAGTGCTGTTTGCTGGTGCTAGCCCCGATCCGGCTATCTGCTTATTTTTTAACATCACTGTTGCTGGCCTATATGAATATCAACAGGGTAAAAATGATTTTGCCGGTTGGACGAAAACATGGCCGTGGGCATTGATGGCATTCAATTAATAATTACTAATTAAACAATGGCTTATAGTTAATTTAAATTAAATTTTTCTGGTTTGTGATACTGGCACGATAGCTGCTCTAGTACATACGAGAGCGACGATGCCCATTCGGTACGGGCATCCCGAAGATTCTAGCCATACACCAAGGAACCCCTAATAACCATGAAAAACTCACCAAAACTGCTGTTGACGACATTATTAATCCTTGCGGCGCCAGTCACCTTTGCCGCCAACCATGACGCAGGCCATGCCAGCCAAAGCAAAGAAGCCCACACCGGCGATGCCCGCCCTTACACTGCCAAATCCCCAAAGCTCAACCGTGCCCAGTTGGACGCGTTGCTTGCCAAGCCTGAACAGCTCACCATCATTGATGTCCGCCGCCCTGACGAAGTTTCGGCAATTGGCGGGTTTCCTGTTTATCTGAGCATCCAGCTCAATGCCTTAGAACAAAGTTTAGCGTTTATCCCTAAAGACCGGACGATTGTCACGGTGTCCAACCACGCCGGACGCGCCGGCAAAGCGGCTGACCTGTTGGCGGAAAAAGGTTTCCATGTCGCCGGGGCGGTCGGTTCGCAAAATTACGAAGAAGAAGGGGGAGTGATAACCAAAATCGCCCCGGTTGCGCCTAAAGCCACAGACCATAAAAAGAAACTTTGATAAAGCCAGGCAAACAGGCCGCTGACGCTTTTATATTTGGAGCATAGCCATGAAGACGAAATTATATCTTGCCATCCTGTGGGGGCTTTCCGGCGCGGTAGCGTTAGAAGCCTCCGCATCGGTGGATTTGTTCAACAATCCGGTCGGGGCGATAGGAGCCAAAAGCAACCAGCCGGACCTGTTCAATAACCCGGTCGGTGCGATAGGCACCGATAAAGCCCAAGCCGTGCCCGCAACCGAAAAAGCGGCGCCCGACAAGTCTGCCGCCGCCGAAGCAAAACCCGTCCAAACGGCCAAATCCAACCATTGGGCATATAAGCCAGTGAGCCGTCCGTCAGAACCAGCGGTCACTGATAAAAGCTGGGTGCGTAACCCTATTGACGCGTTCGTTTTGGCAAAATTGGAAGCCAAAGGGATCAAGCCTTCACCTGAAGCGGACCGTGCCGCGTTCATCCGCCGCGCGACGTTAGACGCTTGGGGCGTGATCCCCACGCCTGAGCAAGTCCAAGCTTTTGTGGAAGACACGGCGCCCAATGCTCATGAAAAATTGGCTGACCGTTTGTTGTCATCGCCCAAATACGGTGAGCGCCAAGCTAGGCGTTGGCTGGATTTGGCACGCTATGCCGATAGCACGGGCTTTCAAAACGATGAGACGCGGCCTAATTTATGGCGCTACCGCGATTATGTGATCAATTCCTTCAACCAGGACAAACCGTATTCGCGCTTTATCCAGGAGCAATTGGCGGGTGACGAGATTTGGCCTGACAACCAGGATGCATTGATCGCCACGGGGTACATGGCGAATTTCCCCGACAACCACAATTCGCGGGATTTGGTGCAACGGAAATACCAGATCACCACCGACATCACCGATACGGTCGGAAAGGTGTTTTTGGCGCAGACCGTCGAGTGCGCACGCTGCCATAACCACAAATTCGATAAGATCAGCCAAAAAGACTATTTCTCCTTGCAATCGTTTTTTGCCAACGTCAGCGCGGTTGACAATATCCCTGTCGCCAAAAAAAGCGAAGTCGAACATAACTACGAAGCGGCTCTGGCCAAGTGGGAAGCCGCTACGAAAGATATCCGCGACAAGCAAAAAGCGATTATCGATTCGGTTAGGGACCAAGCCGTCAAGCATCATAAGGAGCGTTATTTGACGGATAGCCGCGAGGCGATCTTTAAGCCCCAAAGCGAATGGAACGCCCAAGACCGCTGGGTGAACCACCGTTTGGCGTACATCACCGACCAGCAAAGTTTGGCGGCTTTTTTGCGGGACACCGCAGAAAGCAAAGGTAAGGACAAAAACTACACCAAAGAAATTGCTGACAAATGGACGGAGTACGACAAGCTGGCCGAGGACCTGAAAAAGTTTAACGACTTAAAACCCAAATCCGGTTCGACTGAAATCTCCGCCATGACCGAACTGGGCCACTCCGATGCGCCGCCCAGTTATGTGTTCTTTGGGGGTGACCATGAGAAACCTTTGGAACAAGTGCAACCTGCGTTCCCTGAAGCGATCACCGACGAGAAACCTGATATTAAGGCGACGCCCTTTTCATCAGGCAGACGCGCCGCACTGGCAAATTGGATCGCCAGCGATAAAAACCCTTTGACGGCACGGGTGTTCGTCAACCGGGTTTGGGAAGAATATTTCGGCCATGGCATTGTCGAAACCGTCAGTGATTTCGGTAAGGCCGGACAAAAACCGACTAACCCTGAATTGCTGGATTACTTGGCTGACAATTTCATCAAGCAAGGCTGGAGCATCAAAAAACTGCACCGCGACATCCTGTTGTCCAGCGTTTACCGTCAAGCCTCGGATTACCGTGAAGACATCGCCAAAGCCGACCCTGACAACAAATTGTTAGGGGTTTTCCCAAGAAAACGTTTGGAAGCCGAGCAAATCCGCGATTCCTTGCTGGTCGCGTCAGGCAAGCTGGAAGACAAGGTCGGCGGCCCCAGCGTGTTCCCGCCAGTCCCTGCCAACCTAGGTGCGGGCAACCAATGGCAAGTGTCTAAAGACCCTCAAGACCAGAACCGCCGCAGCTTGTATATCTTCACGCGCCGCAGTGTGCCGTACCCCTTGTTGGAAACCTTCAACATGGCTTCCGCGCAAGAGGCGCACAGCAAGCGTGAAGTGACCACCTCGCCTTTGCAGTCATTGGCCTTGTTCAATAGTGACGTGGTGTTTGGCTGGTCCCAGGCGTTGGCCGGACGGGTCATTAATGAAGCGGGTAAAGATGAAGCCGCGCAATTGGATAGGTTGTATCAAATCTTGTTTGCCCGCAAAGCGAGCGATTCCGAAAAAGTGTTGTTGCAGAAATTTTTGGACAACCATGAAAAGACAGTCAGGGAAAAAACCTCGGAAGGTAAGTTTGCGGTCAGCATACCGACCGGGCTGAAAGATAACCAAAAGCTGGACCCTATCCGTGCCGCCGCATTTGTTGATTTGGTACATACCGTGGCGAATTCCAACGAATTCATCTACCGCTTCTAACGCAATTATTATTTTCTAAGGGGATAAAGACATGAACAACCCATCACGCAGGGATTTTTTACTGAAAACAGGCTATGGCTTAGGGGGAATGGCATTGGGCGGGATGTTGCCTGGTGGCGGTTTCCTTTCCAGTGCCTTGGCATCCGAGCTGGCGGATCCGCTGGCACCTAAACAGCCGCACTTTGCCGGCAAAGTGAAATCCATCATTTGGTTACACCAAAACGGCGCACCCAGCACGCTGGATTTGTACGATTACAAGCCGGAACTGGTCAAGTTGGCGGGACAAGATGTCCCGGCTTCTTTCTTAAAAGGCATCAAAACCAGCACCCAAGGGGGCTTGGGCAAACTGTACGCGTCCAACCGTACATGGAAGCAACATGGCCAAAGCGGCGCTTGGTTTTCGGACTTGTTGCCGAATTTGGCGCAACATGCCGATGACCTGACCTTCATCAAATCCAGCGTGACGATTGGCGCGACCCATGACATTTCCATACTCAAGCTGAACTCGGGTGGCCTGAATCCAGGCCGTCCGACGCTGGGTGCGTGGATCCAATATGCTTTAGGTTCGGCAAACCCCGATTTGCCTGCTTATGTCGTCCTTTACAACGGCAAAAAAGAACCGACCGGTGGTTCCATCAACTGGAGCTCAGGCTTCCTGCCTGCGGTGTACCAGGGTACGGCTTTCCGTTCAGGCAAATCGCCTATCCTGCATTTGGAACGTCCTGAATTGGTTGCCGCATCACAACAACATGACAATCTGGGTCTGCTAAAACAATTGAACGATTTAAAAGACCAGGCCTATCCTCAAGACACTGAGTTGCAAGCCCGTGTCCGCGCTTATGATTTGGCGGAACGCATGCAAACGTCAGCGCCCGAAGCCGTTGACCTGAGCAAAGAATCGGATGCGACCAAAGCCCTGTATGGTTTGGACGATGAAACCACCAAAGAATATGGCACCAACTTGCTGCGGGCGCGCCGCTTGGTCGAACGTGGCGTACGCTTCATCCAAGTCGTCAGCGGCCCTGTCGATGTGGACGGTGACGAGCGGACTTGGGATGCCCATACCAAACTGGAAGAAAACCACGGCAAACATGCCAAAATCGTCGATAAACCGATTGCCGGCTTGCTCACCGATTTGAAAGCCTTAGGTTTGTTGGATTCGACTTTGGTGGTGTGGACTTCAGAATTTGGTCGTACTTCCTGGGGCGAAAGCGGCACTGGCCGTGACCATAACCCTTGGGGTTACACCCAATGGTTGGCGGGTGGCGGTGTCAAAGCCGGGACAACTTATGGCGCGACTGACGAAATCGGCCTGCAAGTGGCGGACAAATCGCTTGCCGTCGACACCTACGACTTACACGCCACTATCCTCAACCAAATGGGCTTGGACCACTTGAAGCTGGTCTATAAATATCAAGGCCGTTCCGAACGCCCCACGGTGGTTTACGGAAAGGTCATTAAAGAACTCATCGCATAGTTGGGGCTGTTTACCCGGCAACCAACCCTTTGGGTATTGATGATGAAACCATGAAGGGCAAAATTTAGGCAGGTTTTTCTTACCTATTTTCCTTGTTTAAGATCGTGCCCTTTGTGGTTTTATCTCCACCTTCATCATGTTATTGACTGATGTTACTCAGACATTTTCTGCGACTTAAAAATAAATAAAGTAGAGTCGCTATCGCGATGTTTTTTAAATCGGGTTCTCGCACCCGAAGGCGAGATACTTTCTTTTGCGCCGCCAAAAGAAAGTATCCAAAGAAAAGGCGGCCCGGTTGCCGCTGATGTCTTGCGCTCCTCGCATTGGCCGGAGGGAGGCAGAATGGGCTTCCTGCCCATCTGCCTCCGTGCGGCATCCATGCCGCACCCCTTCGGGCTAGTCCCGACCAATACTGCGGTGCTCGACGCGGCAAACGGGATAGTAACTAAGTTACTGCGTAACAGAATCGGAAACTGAGGCCTTCCAACAAGGGCTCCCAATCTGGGGGCTGGTAGGGCACAGCATTATTGGCGGCTTGGAAACCGTCTTTTTAAGGAATACAACACATGCGTAAAATGATTAAGCCCTTCGGGATGCTGCTCGTGCTGGTGGCCGGCATGGCCTATGCCGAAGCGGAATTCGATTTTGAAGAGTTGATGGAAACAATAGACACCAACTCCCATAATCTTCAGGACAACATCACCAACAAAGATGCCAACGGCTCAATCGCGCTTGCCAAAGAGATGCAAAACTCATTCAAATTGGTCGAAGGTTACTTTGAGAAACGGGGCGATGCCGCCGATGCCGTGACCGATGCCAAACGCTACGAGGACATGGCCGCCGAAATAGTCAAATTCGTCGAAACCAACGATTTTGAAGCCGCCTCCAACAAGGCTATAGAAATTTCCAAGGCTTGCGACACCGCTTGCCATGACACTTATAAACCGCTTTAAAGGAAGCACACATGAAACGATTTTTACTGGCGTGCCTATTGGGCAGTGCAATGCTATCTGCCAATGCCGCTTTGAAAGAAGGCGACACCGCACCCGATTTTACCGCCCAAGCTTCGCAAGCGGGCAAGGCATCCAGCTATTCGCTCAAAGAGGCTTTGAAAAAAGGCCCGGTGGTGGTTTATTTTTACCCTTCCGCTTTCACCAAAGGCTGCAATTTGCAGGCGCATAGCTTCGCCGTGAACTTCGACAAGTTTGCCGCTGCGGGCGCGGGCATTGTCGGTGTGTCCCTGGACAATATCGCCAGGCTGAACGAGTTTTCGGCCGACCCTGAATTTTGCGCCGGTAAATTCCCGGTGGCTTCGGATGAAGACGGCAAAATCAGCAAGTCCTTTGAATTGGATGTACGCGAAGCGGCGCCAGGAAAAAAAGACACCCGTGGCAATGACATCACCCATGGCTTTGCCGAGCGCACTACCTTCATTGTCACCCCGGACGGCAAAATCGCCGCCAGTATCGGTGGCCTAAAAGCCAAGGAAAACGTTGATAAGGCACTTGAAGTTGTCCAGCATCTTACGGTTAAACATTAACCGCCCACGTCGAAGCCAATTGGCCGCGCAGGGTTCTGCAAGGGCCCAATGCCAATCAAGCAAGTTCAGGCAATTTGCATTCACACTGCGGCTCCGGCGCTGCCATGTTTCATGGCGGCGTAGGTGCCGCTTGTTTTTTAGCCTGTTGGTCATGGCCGTGCCCATCCAAACGGTGGCGGCTGCCGATGGGATGGAAGATATTGGCCAGCGTATCGGCAAGGGTGATCCGGTGGTAGGAAAAACCCTTTCCGCATCAGAACGCTGCCAAGAATGCCATGGTGAAGACGGCAATAGCACCGATAGCCGTATCCCTAAACATGCAGGGCAATACGCCAATTATCTCATCAAGCAATTACGCGATTTCCAATCCGGCGCACGGCAGCATGAAGTGATGACCGTGATGGCGGAGGATTTGACCGATGCCAATATCGCGGATATCGCCGCCTATTTCGCCAGCCAACCAACGATGCAAGGCCTGCCCATGCGGGATTTCCCGATAGCCACAAAATTATTTTTTGAGGGCGATAAGGGTAGGGCGATTGCGCCTTGCAGCAGTTGCCATGGCGACACAGGCAAAGGCAACCGTACCGGGGAGGTTGCTTATCCTGTGATTGGCGGGCAAAACAAAAATTACCTGCGGGCGCAACTGGTCAGTTGGAAATTGGGTGAACGCACCAATAGCCCCGATGGGGTGATGAACAAGACTGCAAAGTTGTTGAGTGATGATGAAATTGAAGCGTTGGCCAATTACATTTCCGGGTTGTAAGTAGGTGTGTAAAAGTTTTTTAACATTAAATTTTTGTAGAACCCATCCGACAGCCGGAACGGGTTTGTACCAACAGTAGGCGCATTAAGCGACCCGTTCCGTAACGTTTACAGTGCCTATAGGTATTTTGAAACGTTAAGGACAGGGTTTCAAACCCCGTTCCTGCCCGAGAAGATATGGGAAAAGGGCGTGGACTCTGGGTAAGGTACGTACCCAAGTCCAAAGCCGGAACGGGTTTGTAGCCTGTCCGGTCATGTTTTTAATGCCTTAGGGTATTTTAAAACGTTAAGGACGGCGGCAGTCCTGCGCCGGGAAGGAGTGTTATAGGCAAATTTCTGATAAAGAAGGGCATAAAATGAAAAGATTAAACCGTCTGTTATATGAAATCCACCGCTGGGTCGGGATAGCCTTGGCGGCTTTTATGTTGATGTGGTTTTTTTCCGGTTTGGTGATTATGTATTCACCGACCATCACGCAAACGCGTAGCGAACAACTGGCCCATGCCGAGACCTTGGCTCCCGAAGTCGGTTGGCTGAGTGTGGGCGAAGCGTGGGAGCGCAGTGCCGGGCAACGCAAGGCATTGGACAAAACCAAGCCAAAAGAGGCTAAAGGCGATGAGGTGGCCGCCAGCATGGCTGACGCCCGTTTAGTCCGTAGCGCGGATGAACCGCTCTGGCTGGTTGAGGACAGCAAAGGCCAACGCTGGGCCCTGTCCGCACTTGACGGCTCCCTTCATAAAACTTCGGCCGGACAGGCCTTAAAAATTGCCGAACATTGGTATGGGCTTGATTCCGGCGACATAGCCCAGGCCAAGCATCTGGCGACCTTGGACAAAACCATTATGCTGCGTAACCAGGACGCGTTGGCGCCTTTCCATCAGGTTGCCGTAGGTGGCCATGGCGGCCAATTATTGATTTCGTCTAAGACCGGCGAAGTCCTGCACGCCTCCACCCAGGTAGGCCGCGCCTTTTACTGGGCGGGCAACTGGCTGCATTTGTTCAAGCCATTGGAGGCCATCGGTTTGGGGAAAGCCCGTGGGGACGTGCAAATGTATTCAGGCTTGGCCGCAACGGTTGCGGTTTTGACCGGGCTGGTTATCGGCTGGCTGCGCTGGCGTCCCGGTTTTGGCGGCAGGCCGACTTATTCGCAAGGCCGTACCCAGCCCTACCGCGAATTTTGGTTCAAATGGCATTTTTGGAGCGGCTTGCTGGGCGGGACGGTGATGTTGTTTTGGGCGTTAAGCGGCTTTTTGGACACCAACCCCGGAAAAGTCTTCTCGCAAACCAATCCGAACCGCCAAGAAATCAACCGCTACTTAGGTGACGGTTTGCCATCCGTGATGCGCGATTGGCAGCCCGTGTTGCCCTTAGAACTGGCGGCCGCCGTTGAGGGTGCGGATGTCGTCGAACTCAGCTGGAAACGCTTGGAAAATGAAGCCGTGTTGCTGGCCAACACGCGTGATGGGCAACGTCTGCCGCAAGCTGTCGATGGGGCTAAAGCGCGTTTTGACGGAGCGTCGTTGTTGGCGGCGGTAGGCCGGATTGCCGCTAAATCTGCCGTGGCAAGCCAAGTGCTTTTAAATGGCTATGACAGCTATTACTATGCCAGACAAGACCAAAGTTTGGTGGAAAAGCCCTTGCCCGTGTTGCTGGTGACCTTGGCCGATGACGCCGGCACACGTTTGTATATCGACCCGCAAGACGGCAAATTGCTTAGCAAAGTGGACAGAAGCGCGCGGGTGTTGCGCTGGGTTTATTCGGCTTTGCACCACTGGGATTTTGGTTGGCTCAGGTACCGGCCGCTCTGGGATGTTTGGATGCTGGCATGGGTGTCGTTTGGTTTGGTGTTAAGCGTCAGTTCCTTAATCATCGGTTGGAGACGGCTTAAACAAACTTTTGGGTTTAAAAGCACGTCCAGCCGTAAAAAAGCGCCTCATAAAAGCAGATACCCTGTCGGGCAAACCTTGGAGGAGCCTCAGTTTGGTACCGATAGCTTGCAGGGGTGAGGCTGAAATTTTTATTGTGACCATTTGCGCTGGTTCCCAAGCTCCGGCCTCACTGCCATTAAGTTAACAAATAAACATTAAAATCAATAAATTAAAGTGTTTCCCAATGTAATATCAATGTAGGATGGGCTGACGCTAGGAAGCCCATCAAAGTAGGCAACCCCATGATGGGCTTCCTGTCGTCAGCCCATCCTACTTTTAGTTGTTGTAATATTAAACACAACACATTGATTTTAAAATGCTAATCTTAACTTAATGGCAGTGAAGCTCCGGCTTGGGAACGGGCATCAACTCATCAGGAAAACATATTTCCTGCACATTCCTAAGTTAAGCTAGCCATGTCATCCGAGGCATCTGGTTAATGGTGGCTGGAGTGCCGGTAAATATCACTTCCTATCCGCTTTTTTTCGTGGCTTTAGTGGCTAAAGTGGACAATGGGTAAAATACCTTTAAATTCAATACATCAAACAAAACGTGTCAGAAAAATTAGTCATGAAGCCTGAAAATAGTATTGGGCGTACCGAAAAAACGGAACCCAAAAAACCGTCGCATTGGTTAATCTGGATGCTAGCGATCTTTGCCATCGGAGCGGCATTTTTGATCGCCAGGCCTTTCATTGTGGATTCCGGGCCGCCAGCACCCATGGTAAACGCCGGTAAGCCCAGCCGGAATATCACCTCAGTGATCGCCAAGGCGGCTGTGCAAGGTGATTTGCCAGTTTACCTCAACGGCTTGGGGACGGTCACGGGTCTGCGGACGGTCACCGTAAAATCCCGTGTCGATGGTGAGCTGGTAAAAGTCAGTTTCAAAGAAGGCGGGCTGGTAAAAGCAGGCGAAATGATTGCCGAAATTGACCCGCGCCCGTATCAAGTCCAGCTCATGCAGGCCGAAGGCCAATTGATGCGCGATGAAGCGTTGCTAAAAAATGCCGAGCTTGATTTGCAGCGTTACCAGACCTTGCTGGAACAAGATTCAATCGCCGCGCAACAAGCCGCCACCCAAGCGGCGGCGGTCAAGCAATATCAAGGCATTGTCGCCACCGATAAGGCCTTGGTCGCCAACGCCAAACTGCAATTGGATTACGCCAAAATCACCGCGCCGATTAGCGGGCGTTTAGGCCTTCGCATGGTTGACCAGGGCAATATCGTCAAGGCCTCCGACACCAACGGACTCGTCGTGATTACCCAGACACAACCGATAGCGGTGGTGTTTACCTTGCCGGAAGACCAAGTCCCGGCGGTGATGAAACAATTGCATGCCGGTAAAACCCTGACGCTTGAAGCCTTAGACCGCAGCGGCAAAAACCAGCTCGCGCAAGGGACACTGCTGGCGGTTGACAACCAAATCGACTTGAACACGGGCACGGTGAAATTGAAAGGCCAATTCGCCAACGCTGACACCGCCTTGTTCGCCAACCAGTTCGTCAATATCAAAATGCAGGTGGACACTTTGCACGACGCCGTTATTATCCCAGGCGCGGCGGTGCAGACGGGCAATGCCGGTACCTTTGTCTATGTGGTCAAAGACGACCAGACGGTCAGCGTGCGTAATGTGCGGCTGGGCGCGGTTTATCAAGACCAAGTCGCCGTACTGGAAGGTGTGCAGGCTAATGAACGGGTCGTTGTTGAGGGGGCTGATAAATTGCGTGAGGATGCCAAGGTCAAGCTGATAGGGCGCGATGCGGAAGCGGCGACGCCAGTGCAAAACAAGCCGGAAAAACCCAAGGATACGCGGTGATTTTTTCGATGCTGGTCAAGTCCGTAGGTTGGGGTGAGTGTGCGAACCCCAACGTTTATGTCCGCCATCGTTGGGGTTCCTTACGTCACCCCAACCTACAAAGGCTGTCAGGGACGGTTAAATTATGAACCCCTCCCGCCTGTTCATCTTACGCCCGGTCGCCACGTCCTTGCTGATGCTGGCCTTGCTGCTGGTCGGCATCCTCGCGTACCGCGAACTGCCGATTTCCGCGCTGCCGCAAGTTGAATACCCCACCATCCAAGTCGTGACGCTGTATCCCGGCGCCAGCCAAGACGTGATGTCTTCGCTGATCACCGCGCCGCTGGAACGCCAGTTAGGGCAATTGCCGGGATTGACGCAGATGTCGTCCACCAGTTCGTCCGGCGCGTCGGTGGTCGTGCTGCAATTCACCTTGAACCTGGACATCGACATCGCCGAGCAGCAAGTGCAGGCGGCGATTAACGAAGCGTCGAATTTTTTGCCCGATGATTTGCCGATGCCGCCGATTTACAGCAAGGTCAACCCCGCCGACGCGCCGATCATGACCTTGGCCATCAGCTCCAAAACCTTGCCCTTGACCAAAGTGGAAGATTTGGTCGATACCCGTTTGGCGCAAAAACTCTCGCAATTGTCCGGCGTCGGTTTGGTCAACATTAGCGGCGGGCAGCGTCCGGCGGTGCGTATCCAGGCCAATCCGGCGGCCTTGTCGTCTTATGGCTTGAGCCTTGAGAACCTGCGGCAAGCCATCGTTGCCGCCAACGTCAACCAGCCCAAAGGCATGTTTGACGGCCTGACGCGTTCGGCGACCATAGACGCCAACGACCAGTTAAAATCGGTCGCCGATTACCAGGCTCTGGTTATCGCTTACCGCGAAGGCCGCCCGGTGTTGTTGTCGGATGTCGCCACGGTTAAGGACGATGCCGAAAACGTGCGCTTGGCGGCCTGGGCCAACAAAACGGCGGCGGTGATCGTCAACATCCACCGCCAGCCCGGTAGCAATGTGATTGACGTGGTCGATAGGATCAAGGAACTGTTGCCGCAACTGCAAGATTCGCTCCCCAATGGCCTGGATGTCGCGGTCATGAGCGACCGCACCACGACCATCCGCGCATCGGTAGCGGATGTGCAAACCGAATTGCTGCTGGCTTTGGCCCTGGTGATCCTGGTGATATTCCTGTTTTTACGCAACCTGTCGGCGACCGCCATCCCCAGCGTCGTCGTGCCCTTGTCGTTGATCGGCACGTTTGCGTTCATGTATCTGGCCGGTTTCAGCGTCAACAATTTGACTTTGATGGCCTTGACCATTGCCGCCGGTTTTGTCGTCGATGACGCCATCGTGGTCATCGAAAACATAAGCCGCTACCTCGAAGAAGGCGAGACCCCGTTACAGGCGGCGTTGAAAGGTTCGGCGCAAATCGGCTTCACCATCATCTCGCTGACGTTTTCCTTGGTGGCGGTGCTGATCCCCTTGCTGTTCATGGGCGATGTGGTCGGGCGGCTGTTCCGAGAGTTCGCCGTCACCCTGGCGGTCGCCATCCTGATTTCTGCGGTGATTTCGCTGACGCTGACGCCGATGATGTGCGCGAAAATGCTGCGCCATGTCGATGAAGAAAGGGCAGGGTGGTTTTATAGGGCCAGCGGCTATTTTTTGGATGGCATGACGGCGGGTTATGGCGGCTTGTTGCGCGTGGTGTTGCGGCACCAGACCTTGACCTTGATGGTTGCCGTCGCGACTTTGTTGTTGACCGTCATCCTGTATATTTTCATCCCCAAAGGCTTTTTCCCTAGCCAGGACACTGGGGTCATCCAAGGCATCACCGAAGCCCCGCAAAGCATTTCCTTCAGCGCCATGGCGGAGCGGCAACAAGCCGTAATTGAGGCGGTTTTGCAAGATCCGGCGGTCGCCAGCGTCACCTCGTTAATCGGTGTCGATGGCACGAACCCGACCCTGAACACCGGACGTTTGCAGGTTAACCTGAAACCTTTGGCCGAACGCGACGCCGCAAGCCAAGTTATCCAACGCCTGCAATCCCAAGCCGCGCAAGTGCAGGGCATCAATTTATACCTGCAACCCGTGCAGGATTTGACCATCGAAAACCGCATCAGCCGCAGCCAATACCAATTCACCGTGCAAGCCGTCGACCAGCAGGAACTCAACCGTTGGACGGGCTTGCTGGTTGACCAACTGGCGCCATCGCCCGTGTTTTCAGATGTGGCCAGCGATGTGCAAGACCAGGGCTTGCAGGTGTTTGTCGCGGTGGACCGCAGCAATGCCAGCCGCTTAGGGGTTTCCATTGCCGCGATAGACAACACGCTGTACAACGCTTTCGGCCAGCGCCAAGTGTCGACGCTGTTCACGCAATCGAACCAGTACCGCGTCGTGCTGGAAGTGCAGCCGGAATTCCGCAACAGCGTCGCCGCGCTCAGCGGGCTTAGGGTGCAATCGGCCAGCGGCACACAGGTGCCGTTATCGGCGGTGGCGACGGTCTCGGAGCGGTTCGCGCCCCTGGTCGTCAACCATCTGGCGCAGTTCCCGTCCGCCACCATTTCCTTCAATTTGACCCCTGGTGCGTTCCTCAGCGATGCGGTCAAGGCGATAGCTAAAGCCAAACAGGACATTAGCCTGCCGGTCAGCGTCCAAACCGAATTCCAAGGCGCGACCTTGGCGTTCAGCGCGTCCTTGTCCAACACCGTGTGGCTGATCATCGCGGCGATAGTGACGGTGTACATCGTCTTGGGCGTGTTGTACGAAAGCTATATCCATCCGGTGACGATATTGTCCACCTTGCCGTCGGCGGGTGTCGGCGCGTTGCTGGCCTTAATGCTGTCCGGCAATGATTTGGGCATCATCGGCATCATCGGCATTATTTTGCTGATCGGCATCGTCAAGAAAAACGCCATCATGATGATAGATTTTGCCTTGGAAGCCGAACGCAAGGAAGGCAAACCCGCGTTTGAAGCCATCTACCAAGCCTGTTTGTTGCGCTTTAGGCCGATCATGATGACGACCATGGCGGCTTTGCTCAGTGCCTTGCCGTTGATGTTGGGCAGCGGTGTCGGTTCCGAATTGCGCCATCCCTTGGGCATCACGATGGTGGGCGGTTTGCTGGTCAGCCAGCTGTTGACATTGTTCACGACGCCGGTCATTTATCTGGCGTTTGACCGTTTGGGACGGAGGTTTAAAAGCAACAATGCGCCTTCGATAGTCGCCGTGGATTCGGGTAAGGATTAACCATGTCATTCTCAGATTCCGTAGGGTGGGCAAACAGCTTTATCGTTTGCCCACCGTTTACCGCGCAAAAGGTGGGCAAAAAAAGCGTTGCCCACCCTACAATGCCCACCGTTCACGCCTTGTGCGGGACGGGGTTTGAAACCCCGTCCTTAATGTTTTACCAAACCTATAAGTATTCAAAACGTTATGGAACGGGTTACAAACCCGTTCTAGCGGTAGGTGTTGTGGATTCGGCCAAGGATTAACCATGTCACTCTCCGGCTATTTCATCACCCGCCCCGTCGCCACCACCTTATTGACGATAGCCATCGCCTTGGCGGGCATCATGGCGTATTTCCAGTTGCCGATAGCGGCCTTACCGCAGGTGGATTTCCCGTCGATTTCGGTACGTGCAACTATGCCCGGAGCCAGCCCGGAAACCATGGCGGCGAGTGTCGCCACGCCTTTGGAACGCACCCTGGGGCATATTGCGGGCATCACCGAAATGACCTCGTCCAGCGGTTTCGGCAATACCCAGATCAACATGCAATTTGAGTTAGACCGCGATTTCGACGGCGCAGCGCGGGATGTGCAAGCCGCGATCAATGCCGCCAGCAGCCTGTTGCCTAATATGCCGTCAAAACCCAATTACCGCCGCAATAACCCCAGCGACACGCCGCTGATGATCCTGGCCTTGACTTCGGACGTGTTGCAGCGCGACCAATTGTTCGATGTCGCGTCAACCATCGTCGCGCAAAAAGTCTCGCAAGTGGAAGGCATGGGGCAGGTTGCGATACGTGGCAGTTCCTTGCCGGCGGTCAGGATAGAGCTGAACCCCGCCGCGTTGGCCAAGTATGGCGTGAGCTTTGCCGATGTCAGGGCGGCCATCACGGCGACCAATGTCAACCGGCCCAAAGGGGCTATTGAAGATGACGTGCGCCACTGGCAGATCGCCGTCAATGACCAGGCCAAGGCCGCCAGCGATTATTTGCCGCTGATCGTCAGTTACCGCAACGGCGCGCCTGTGCGCCTTGCCGACATCGGCACCGCCGTCGATTCCGCCGAGAACTTGGGCAATTCCGGGTTCCTGAACGGCAAACCGGCAGTGATGCTGGCTTTATACAAACAAGACCGGGGCAATGTCATCAAGACCGTGGACAAGGTCAAAGCCATGCTGCCGCAGTTGCAAGCGTCCGTCCCCCCTTCGGTGGACTTGTCGGTGGCGATGGACCGCTCGGTGTACATACGCGCGTCGCTGCATGAAGTTGAGCTGACATTGGTGATCGCCGTGGTGCTGGTCATTTTGGTGGTGTTTGCGTTCTTGCGGGATTTGCGGGCGGCGATGGTGCCGGTCATCACCGTCCCGGTCGCATTGATCGGCACTTTCGGCATCATGCACTTATGCCATTTTAGTTTGAACATCTTGTCGTTGATGGCCTTGACGGTCTCGACGGGCTTTGTCGTCGATGACGCCATCGTCGTGATAGAAAACGCCAACCGCCATATTGAAGACGGCGTACCGCCCAAGCAAGCGGCTATGCTGGCGATTAAGGAGGTCGGTTTCACCGTGCTGACCATGAGCCTGTCGCTGGTCGCCGTGTTTATCCCGATTTTGCTGATGGATGGCGTGGTCGGGCGTTTGTTTTTGGAATTCGGCGTGACCTTGTCCGCCGCCGTGGTGGTGTCTTTGTTGTTGTCGTTCACCACCACGCCGATGCTGTGTGCGTCCTGGCTAAAATCCGCAAGCACTGGCAAGCATGGGCGTTTTTACCAGCTCAGTGAAAATGGCTTTAACAATCTGCTGAAAGCTTATGACCACACCTTGTCTTGGGTGTTGCGGCATGGCGGCATGGTGGTTTTGCTGTTGGCGCTGATTGTCGGTATGAATTTTTATTTGTACACGATTATTCCTAAAGGCTTTTTTCCTTTGCAAGACACCGGGCGTTTGCTGGGCGGCATTATCGGCGAGCAGTCGATTTCCTCGCAGGCGATGCGGGAAAAACTGGCGGCGGTGGTCAAAGTCTTAAAAGAAGAGCCGAATGTCGATGCGGTCGCGGGCATGACCGAAGGCGACAGCGCCAACAACGGGCGTTTGTTTGTGATGCTCAAAGACATCGGGGAGCGCGAGATCAAGGCTGACGAGCTGATGGACAAATTCCGCCAGCAATTTACCGGGCTGGTGGGGGCCAGCGTGTTCTTAAGGCCTGCCCAGGAATTGCGTCTGGGGGCTAGGCCGTCCCCGGCAACTTACGAATACGCCCTGCAGGCCGACCAGCTCGACGAGCTGAAAACCTGGACGCCGCGCATAGTCGCGGCCTTGCGGGAAGTGCCTGAGCTGAACGATGTCAGTGCCGACCATCAGGACAAAGGCCAGCAGATTTCCCTGCAAATCGACCGCACCGCCGCTTCCCGGTTAGGCGTTAGCCAAGCCTTGATTGATTCGACCTTGAACGACGCTTTCGGGCAGCGGCAAGTGTCGGTGATTTACGCGCCGCTGAACCAGTACCACGTCGTGATGGAAGTTGCGCCGGAATATGCGCAAAACGTCGAAGCCTTGAAAAGCATATATGTCAGCGTGCCGCCCAGCGACAGCTTGCCGGATGGCGCAAAAGTGCCGTTAGCCGCGTTCAGCAGTTACCAGCAAACTGGCCGGGCCTTGTCGGTCAACCATCAGGACCAGTTCCCGACATCCACGATTTCGTTCAATCTGGCGGCGGGGGTGTCGTTGTCCGACGCGAAGCAAGCGATTGACCAAGCGCTGGATGATTTGGCGGTGCCGACGTCGATACATGGCAGTTTCCAGGGTTCGGCGAAAGAATTTGAGAAGACCGTGAAGAACCAGCCGTGGTTGATATTGTCGGCGTTGGTGGCGATTTACATCGTGCTGGGCATACTGTATGAAAGTTATATCCACCCCTTGACGATACTGTCCACGTTGCCGTCGGCGGGGGTCGGGGCGATCTTGGCCTTATTGGCGTTTGACACCGAGTTCAGCATCATCGCGCTGATTGGCGTTATCCTGCTGATCGGCATCGTCAAAAAGAACGCCATCATGATGATAGATTTCGCCATCAATGCTGAACGCACGGGAGGCTTAAGCCCCGAAGAGGCGATCCGCAAGGCTTGCCATCTGCGTTTCCGGCCTATTTTGATGACCACCTTCGGAGCCTTGCTGGCCGCCGTGCCGCTGGCTTTCGGTGGCGGTTACGGCTCGGAATTGTTGCAGCCTTTAGGCATAACCATTATCGGCGGCTTAGTTTTTAGCCAATTGCTGACCCTATACACCACGCCGGTCATTTACCTTTATCTGGACCGTTTCCAAACTTGGTGCGGCAAGCGCTTGAGCCGCAACGCCAAACATCTTGAACCTAACCCATTAGAATCACAGTGACAAAAACTATTACCGATTGCCGCCTGTTGGCCATTACCGCCACTTTGCTGCTGGCGGCCTGTGCCGTCGGGCCTGATTACCGACGTCCGGCGAGCATTGTCCCTAGCGGATTTAAAGAAGCGAAGGGTTGGGCGCAAGCGCAGCCCCGTGACCATGAAATCCCCGACCAATGGTGGCGGCTGTTTGACGACCCTTTTTTAAACGGCCTGGAGCAGCAAGTCACGGTTTCCAATCAAGCCATCGCCCAAGCCGAAGCGCAATACCGTCAAGCCCAAGCTTTAGCCCAAAACGCCAGTGCCGCCTACTTGCCTACGGTCAACGCCAGTGCCAGCGCAAACCGTTTCAAAGCCGCCAGCGGGCAGAACCTGGTTGTCTCAGGGGTCAGGAATTTGTTCGGCGGTGCGCTCAGCGTCGCTTGGGAACCGGATTTGTGGGGCAGGGTGCGCAGGCAAACCGAAGCCAGCACCAGCACCGCACAAGCCAATGCCGCGACTTTGCAAGCCTTGAAGCTGTCCACCCAAGCGACGCTTGCGCAAGATTATTTCCAATTGCGGGCGACCGATGCGCAAATCAAGTTGTTGGACGACACTGTCACGGCCTACGAAAAGACCTTGAAGATTATCCAAAACCGCTACAACGCAGGCGTGACCGGTAAGGCGGATGTCGTGCAAGCCCAAGCGCAACTGGAAGCCACCCGCGCACTAGCGATCAACCTCGGCGTCCAACGGGCGCAACTGGAACACGCCATTGCCCTGCTGGTTGGCAAGACCCCCGCCCAGCTCAATATAACCGTTACGGCATTGAACGCCTGGGTGCCTGCCATCCCGCTTGACATCCCGTCGCAATTGCTGGAACGCAGGCCGGATATCGCCGCCGCCGAGCGCTTGGCCGCCGCCGCCAATGCGCAAATCGGCGTGGCCCAAGCGGCTTTTTACCCGCGCCTGAATCTTGCCGCCAGCGATGGCACCCAAGCCAACAACTTGGCGAACCTGTTCACGACCGCCGCCAATTATTGGGCCTTGGGGCCGGCGGCTTTGGCCTTGCCGTTGTTTGATGGCGGTTCACGCAATGCCCAGTTGGCGGCGGCCAGGGACAATTTTGACGCCACTGTCGCCGCCTATCGGCAAACGGTTTTGACCGGGTTCCAGGAAGTGGAAGATTATCTGGCGGCGCTGCGACTATTGGAGCAGGAAACCGGAGTGCTGGATAAGGCGGTCATTGCCGCCCGCAAATCCGTGGAGCTGAACACTAACCAATACCAAGCCGGTACGGTCAGCTACCTCAATGTCATGACCGCCCAAACCACGGCGCTGGCCAATGAACAAAACGCCGTGGTGTTGCAGGGGCAACGCCTGACCGCCGCAGTCCAGCTCATCAAGGCGTTGGGCGGCGGTTGGGAGGCGAAGGATTTGCCTGCTAAGGATAAAGCGGGCGGTGACGTCAAATGGACGCGGTTTTTGCCGGTTCCAGTGCGGTGAAACAATGAAATGGGTTAAATTAATTTTAAACCCTGTGAAATGGGTAACAACCAGGTGCTATAAGATGACCAGTATTTATGAGCAGATACTCCAAAAAGGCCTGCAAGCTAGGCAGGCCAATCATAGGCAACAGGCGCTGGCGCTGTTTAAAGACGCGGTCGCTTGTGACCCCGGGCAATTGCCCGCTTACCGTGAAGCGGGCGTTGAGTGCCGGGAGCTAGGTTTGTTTAGCGAAGCGGAAGGTTTTTTCCAGCAGGCGCTTGCACGCAGGCCTGGCGATCTGGCGACCGTGATCCACCAGGCCATCTGTAGCCGCCGCCAAGGCAAGCATGAACTGTGCTTGCAGCAGTTGATGGCGGTGGCCGAAAAAAATATCAAGAATGGGCATCTCTGCAAGGAATTAGGCACTTCCCTAAAAGAGCTAGGCCGTTTGGAAGAGGCGGGGCAATGGTTTTTAAGGGCGTTGGCCGAGTCGCCAACCAACATCCATATTTTGTCGGAATATGGGTTGGTGGCCAGGACGTTGGGGAAAAGGGAGTTGGCCCTGACCCAGTTTGAAACCATCACCCGGCACCATCCCACGCATATCCCGGCTTATCTTGAAGCGTCCACCGAGTTGCAGGCGTTAGGGAGGCAACAGGAGGCCTTGGAAAAATTACAACGCGCTTTTGTGCAAGTCCAGGATAAGGCCTTGCTGGAGAAATACTTGGTGCTGTTGTTTGAGCTGGATGGCGGGAAAGCCGTCCACCAGTTATTTTTGCATGCGGCTTACTATCCTATTTCCGATGTTTTAATCCAGCATTTTTCCAATTATGCGCTTACTGGCCCGGCAGAGAAGGCCGACATAACCACCTTCCCCAAAAACTTGGTGGTGGCTTTGTTTAGCCAAGAGCAGTTCGCCATGCGGATGATGAACCTTAGGACAGGGCGTTATGATTCCTTTATCGCCCTATTGTCTTATTTTGAGCCCGTGCTGGTGGAACTCATCGGGGATCAACACCGGGCATTAATGAATGATAGGTTGTTCCTGCTGTTGATTGTTTTTGCTTGGTATAAAAGAAACGGCGTGGTTAAGCCTTATGTCATCGCGCATGCCGGGCAATACATCGCCCGCTATCCGTTCAGCGATTTATGCCGGGTGAGCGCTTCGTTAGTGGCCTTGACCTCCCCGCAGCAGGTTTTGTCCTGGCTTGCCGAAGGCGCAATCGGGCGGCATTCCATAACCTGCCTGTTGGCCTGTTTGGTCATGCGTGGCTATTATCCTGATGAGCCTTGTTTGGAGGTGTTTGATGATAAGGCATCGCTGTTGGGTTTATTGCCGTCATTTTGTGTGCCTGACAACGCAGCCGTCCTTAAAAACATTTTCACGCACCTGTTGCAAAAGGAAAAGCTGACCATAGACGACGTTAGAAGGCTTTATCCCGAAACCCCATTGCTGGAGTCCGTTAAGGCCGTTGATGACGCCTTAAAACCCGTCTTCCAGGCCAATCACCAACAGTTGGTTCAAGCTAAAAAATTGAAGGTCGCCCTGTGCATTTCAGGGCAATTGCGCGGTTACCAAAAAGCTTATGACACCATCAAAAAAACGCTGGTTGACCCCTTGCAGCCGGATATTTTTGTCCACACCTGGAAAGATGTCGGCTTTAAGGAACCTTTCCCAAACAAAATGGCCAGCAGCCGGGTTTTTCAAGGCCATTTCCTGACCGCCTACCTCAATTTGGCATTCCTAAAAAACTACTCTTATCCGGAAATCAAGAGGAAGTTGCCGACGGTTTTTGCGCTGTTCAACAAAAACGCTTCAGTTACCCCGGAGCAACTGAAAGAATTTTATCAAACCGATTTTGTGGTGGTTGAGGATGATGGCCTGCCGCCCTATGCGGCATTGAACAACCAGCAAAAAATGTTCTATAAGATTGATGCGTGCAATGAATTGCTGAAAGCCAGCGGCAGGTCTTATGATTTGGTCATCCGTTTACGCCCTGACAAGGAATTGCATGGCCTGGCGCATACCGACTGGGGACAAGTTGCGGAAGTTTGCAATAGCGGAAAAGCCATTTACATCAATTGCTTTACAGGCCTTAGCAATTTCTATGAGGGTGGCGCTTACCATTTGGGCGACATTGTGGCGATCGGATCCCAAAGCACGATGAATTTTTATGCCCGTGTCCCGACCTTCCAAGAGACTTTCCTTGACCAAGGGCTGGCGTATTTCGAGAGGGTAGGGCAACGCTCCCAATCAATGTTAGGCCATGGCTTATTTTTAGGTGGCTATGCGGCCAGGGACATTCCGTTGAAATTGGGGGATTTTATAAACACCAGCCTTAAGGCCGAAGACATCCTTCAGGCGATCAACCAAGATTTAGGCAATCTGGACCAGGACGTGGCGGAGAGTCTCGTTGAGGCCTTAAAACAGGATATTCTTGATCAAACATAAATATGGCGTATGCCAAGCAAAGGGTCATTGCCATTAAGTTAAGAATTTAATGCAATTAAAACAATATATTACATATCCTTATGTCGGGTTACGCTATCGCTCTGTAATTGCTCCTACATTGCTCTACCTCCTGCATCCATGCAGTCGTAACCCGGCCTACGATTGATATGAATCACAAAATATATATGCCGGGTCACTATCTTAGAACGGCCAGACAATCGGAATGATCCATAATGCCACCACCCCTTCCAGTAAGGTCAATGGTATCCCAAGCCTGAAATAATCACCGAAACGATAACCCCCCGGCCCATAGACCATCAAATTTGTCTGATAACCAATCGGCGTCATAAAACTGGCGGAAGCGGCAATCATGATCGCCACTGAAAACGGCAGTGCGCTCACCTCCAACGCATGGGCGCTACTGAGCGCGATGGGGAACATCAGGATGGCGGCCGCATTATTGGTAATAACTTCGGTCACCAATACGGTCGTTACATAAATGATCACCAACAACACCCAAGGGTCATTGGCGGCCACGGATAACGCCTCCTTGGCAATCATATCGGCCAGCCCGACCTTTTCGACCGACGCCCCCAACGCAAATGCGCACGCGATCACCAAGAGCACGTTAAAGTCGATGTCCCTTTGCGCACCTTCCAACGTCAAACACCCCGTCAGTAACATGGCGGCAACCGCGAGGATCGAGGCCTGTAAAATCGGCATGACATCAAAGACCGTTAGCATCAGCATCATGGCCATGATCGACAATGCCCAAGGCGCGCGTTCATGGCGGACATGCCCTGAGTTTTCCAGTTTACCGATTAATAAAAAATCACGGCTATTGCGGTATTTAAATAAAAACCCTTTTTCAGCTTCGATTAACAGGGTGTCTCCCGGATGCAGGGTAATGTCCCCCAGCTTGCCTTTTATACGCTGTCCGTTCCGGGAAATCGCCAGCACGACCGCATTGTAGCGATGGCGAAAACGGGCTTCGCGCAGATTGGTATTGGCTATCGGGCTTTCCGCCGAGATGACGGCCTCAAACAAACGCCGTTCGTTTTGGCGGCTGTCCAATTTGAACGTTTGCTTGGTGGCAACCACTAGGCCACGAATGCGCCGCAATTCAACCACGGATTCGACCGCGCCAGCAAAAACGAGATGGTCCCCGGGCAATATTAACGTGTCAGGTGACACCACCGAGAATATCTGGTCGTCCCGGACAATTTCTATTAAATACAATCCGGGTAAATGCCGGAGCCCGGCTTGTTCCACAGACTGCCCTGCCAATTCGCAACCCTCCTCAACCTGCATCTCCAGAAGGTACTCGCGGACATCATCAAACTGTTCTATGGAGCCGGTCCGTTCAGGCAGCAGCTTTTGCCCCAGTGTCACTAGGTAAATACAACCTATCAATGCGACCGGCAAACCTACATAGCCGAGTTCAAACAAACCCAGGCCACGCACATGCGCTTTCTGCATCAGGCCGTCAACGACCAGATTAGTGCTGGTGCCGATTAAGGTGCAGGTGCCACCCAATATTGCCGCAAAACTCAGTGGCATTAGAAATGTTGAAGGTTTAAAACCGGAACGTTTGCACCAGTCCTGAATCGCGACGGTAAACATTGCCACAATGGGGCTGTTATTGATGAAAGCGCTCATGGCGCTGGCCGGAAAAACCAGCCGTATTAACGCTTCTGTCGGGCTTTTCGGTTTTCCCAATAACACGCGGCTCATCCAGTCCACCGCACCGGTTTCCCGCAAGCCGGCAACAACGGCATAAAGCACTGCAATAGTGGCCATCCCCTTATCCGAAAAGCCTGCCAATGCTTCAGCAGGTGACAAAATGCCCGTGACCAAGATAAAAGCGAGCACAAAAATCAGCACGGCATCTGCCGGAAAACGGTTACTGGCCAACATGCCCAAGGTAACCAACACCAGCCCTGAGACTATCCACATTTCAACTAACATCATTTGACAATCCTTTTTTTCATACACAATCATTTGATAACCGTTTATGGGCAAGCAAAAAATTTTATTCCCACAAACGTTGGGTAGCTATTAATTAATGGCACAGCAGGATTTTTCGCTTAGGGAGGAATACAAAAACTTATGCAAGCGCATTCTAGGTATATCCGTGTAGCGCGAATAAATCCGCAGCTACAATCGCCAAGCTTATTTCGTGCCCATTTCCCTTACCGCCTTTGATCTAAGCCAATGGCAATGGTTGCCGGATAAAAATTTTGCGCTGATAGGGGGTCGGCGCCCGCCAATAGCCGGCTTATGGATAAGCTATGACATCGGTCTGGCTTATAAGGGTGTTTCATAATTGTCTCAATATGAAACATTAATGGTTCATTATTGTTTATCTATGAAGCAGGTAATTAAAAAAATGAGTTCATGTTCCCGCCAATGCTTGGCATTTGAATAGGTTAACCGTCCAGTATGGGCTGGCCTAACAATTGCATTAGCATTTTATTATATTCCTCCGCAACAGTTGGCGATACTATACCAGATGGTTATCAATAGGTTTGCAATAGCTAGCTTCTTGTCAACGGCAGGTCTGTATCCCTTTTTTATGATTAACTGGCATAAGACAGCACTGGATTGATGGCACTATGAAACAGCAAGCGCTAAATGAACTTCGTGCAAGTTATAAAGCCCGTATGGACGGACTGGGTTTGTTGCTGATTGAAGCCTTTCATTATTTGGCGCTTTTTGTCATCGGCGCAAGTATCGTTTGGTCAGCGATCGTAGCCTATGCAGGTATGGTCGCCCAAGGCCACGCGACAATAGGGGACATTTTGTTGCTGTTCATTTATCTGGAATTGGGTGCGATGGTCGGCATTTATTTTCAGACCAATGTCATGCCGGTGCGCTGCTTGATTTTCATCGCCATCACGGCTTTATCGCGGTTACTGATCGCCGATGTCCAAGCGCATCACACTGCGGGCATGGGGATTTTGTTGATATCCGTGTCAATATTATTGTTGGGCTTATCGGCCTTGGTGATAGGCAAGTTTGCGGACAAGCCATGAGGCTTGCCGCATTTTTGAAACCCAATAATGTTGGGCATATATTAACGCCTTGCCTACTGGAGCTGTGGGTTTTAGGCGAAGGGTCAATCTTGTCAAAGTTTGCAAGTGGGTGGGTTGGTTTATGGGCATTAAGACTGGAAAGCTAAAAATCGACGGGATGCACTGTCCAGGTTGTGAGGACATCATAACTGCGGCCGTTAGCGGGCTGCCCGGCATCCGGAAAACGAAAACCAGCTACCGCCAGCAAACTGTCGATGTCGAATATGACAACCTGTTGGTCGATGAGGCGCGTATCCGCCAAGCCATAGAGGCCAATGGTTATGGCGTGGTGATAGGGACTTCAACATTGGCTAATGTCCGCCATGCTTTTACCTTCCTGCTGTTACTGTTATTGGTTGGCGGAGTGGCATTTTGGGGCAAAAGCCAGATGCCCGGCGTGATGCAGCAAATCCATCCACACATGGGCCTTGCCGTGCTGTTCAGTATCGGTTTTTTGACGGGGTTCCATTGCATCGGCATGTGCGGCGGCTTTGTGGTTGGCTATACCGATGCCAGCCGCTCTAAAGCCCGCCAAGTGTTGGCGCATTTGAGTTACGGTTTTGGCAAAACCCTGTCTTATGCGGCACTGGGCGCCGGTTTTGGTTTGTTGGGTTCGGCCATTGCCATAACCCCCCAGATGCGTGGCGGCGCGGCATTGGCGGCTAGTGTTTTCCTGCTGCTTTATGGTTTGAAGATGCTCAATGTGTTTTCCGTCTTAAGGCATTTCACTTTGCGCTTACCAAAGGCGGTGAACCGGAGTATAACGAGTCATTTACACAAACATCGCAGCCCATTGCTGACGGGATTATTGACTGGCCTGTTGCTGGGGTGCGGGCCTTTGCAAGCCATGTATGTGATGGCGGCCGGTAGCGGTGATCCGTTAGAAGGTGCAACTATTTTATTGATGTTCAGTTTGGGGACGTTATTGCCATTGCTGGGTTTCGGTTTATTCGCAAGCCTATTGTCGTCAGCGGTCATGCGGCAACTGGTGCGGGTTTCGGGGATATTGGTGATAGCAATGGGGTTGATGATGGCGGGCCGCGGTTTGAAAATGCTGGAACCCATCCAGGCCCCTTCCACGATGTCCCCACATATGCAGCAACCCCGTTGAGGCTATGATGGGAACAGCGCAATGATTGACAGGAGAAAAACATGCCGGATCTAACCCAAATCCCACCTAAACCCGGCGTATTCCGCTGGGAGATAGGTGCAGCCCTCTTGCTGAAAGTCATTTTGTTGGTTGGGCTTTGGTTCCTGATTTTCCGCTGGCAGGACCAGCCGGCCAACAAACCGGATATTGCCGAACGTTTTGCGTTGCCCACCGGGCAACACCCCGACTTTTCTTCACAAGCTATAAAGGAGCCCCGCCATGATCGGTGACGATATTGTCATGTTGTCCAGGCTGCAATTCGGCCTGACCGCGCTGTACCATTTTTTATTCGTGCCGCTGACGCTGGGCATGACCTTTATCCTCGGCATCATGGAATCCGTGTATGTGATGACCGGCAAGGAAGTTTATAAGGACATGACCAAGTTTTGGGGCAAGCTGTTCGGGATCAACTTTGCAATGGGCGTTACCACGGGCATTACTTTGGAATTCCAGTTCGGCACCAATTGGGCGTATTACTCACATTATGTCGGCGATATTTTCGGCCCTCTCCTTGCCAGCGAAGGCTGGATGGCATTCTTTTTAGAATCCACTTTCGTTGGCCTTTTTTTCTTCGGTTGGGACAAACTAACCAAAGTCCAGCATTTGGTGGTGACCTGGCTGCTCGCTGTCGGCACCAGTTTGTCGGCTTTGTGGATTCTGATCGCCAACGGCTGGATGCAGTATCCGGTCGGTGCCGAGTTCAATTACGAAACCTTACGCATGGAAATGACCAGTTTCGCCGATGTGATTCTAAATCCGGTCGCCCAAGTCAAGTTCGTCCACACCGTCGCGGCGGGTTATGTCACGGGTTCCATGTTCGTGTTGGGCATCAGTTCCTGGTATTTGCTGAACAAACGCGACACCGGCTTTGCCCGCCGTTCGTTTTCTATAGCCTCGGCATTTGGTTTGGCTTCGGTTTTATCGGTGATTGTCTTGGGTGATGAAAGTGGTTACACCCAAGGCGAAACCCAAAAAATCAAACTCGCCGCGATTGAAGCGGAATGGGAAACTGAAGCAGCCCCAGCCAGTTTCACTGCCTTTGGTTTCCCGAACCAAGCAACGCAACATACCGATTACGCGATCAAAATCCCGTATGTTTTGGGGCTGATCGCCACCCGCTCGATAGACGAACCTGTCAAAGGCTTGAAAGAGTTGCGTGAAGACAGTTTGGTGCGGGTGAAAAATGGCATGGTGGCGTATGGCGAATTGCAAAAACTACGCGGTGGCGACCATAGCGAGGCTACTTTGCAAGCGTTTGCCAGCCACAAAGCTGATTTGGGTTATGGCTTATTGCTGAAAAAATACACCGAAAACGTCGTCGATGCCGATGCGGCGACCATCGAAAAAGCCGCTAATGACACCATCCCCAAAGTCGCACCACTTTTCTGGACGTTCCGAATTATGGTGGCTTGTGGTTTTATCATGCTGTTTGTGTTTGCCATGACTTTTTATTATTGCGCCACCCGTGTCGCCGATCAAAAACGCTGGTTACTTCGTATGGCGGTTTGGTGTATCCCATTGCCTTGGATAGCTGCGGAAACGGGCTGGTTTGTCGCCGAAGTGGGCAGGCAACCATGGACAATTTCCGGCGTGTTGCCGACTCATCTGAGCGTATCCAGCATAAGCACCGGACAATTGTGGTTCAGCATCGCTGGATTTGCGTTGTTTTACACAGTGTTGCTGATTATCGAAATGTATCTGATGCTCAAATATGTGCGCTTGGGGCCTAGCAGTTTACATACTGGGCGGTATTTTTTAGAAAAATCAGCGGCGGTTTGAGCATGATCATTAAACAGCTACATCTAGGTTTGTTATTGGTGGTGTTTGCTACCACCAGCTATGCAGTAACGCCCGCCGACCCGCAACGGCTTGATGAAGTAGTGGCGCGTGGTGTCCATGTCATGCCGTTTGATTTGGATAAAACCCAACACATTTTTAGCAAAACCGAGAATGGCGGTATCCAGCAAGTAATCGCCAAAGATGCGGCAGACAGCGCACAAATAGCCCTGATCCGCGAGCATTTGTCGGCGTTGGCGGCGCGGTTTGATGAAGGCGATTTTTCAAGCCCGATGCGCATCCACGGTGACACCATGCCGGGTGTGCAGGACTTGCAGGCGGGGTTCAAACGTATCCAATTTACTTACCGGGAATTATCTAATGGTGCGGAAATAGCCTATGTCAGCACCAACCCCAAACTGATAGCGGCGATACACCAGTATTTTGATGCCCAATTGAGCGACCACGCCCGCCACGCGATACCCGGCGGACATAGCCAACATCACGGCCATCATCCCTAGCGGCTGAGTTTATATTTTAAGAGGAGTAAACCATGTTCGATTATGAAACCATGCGCGTCATCTGGTGGCTATTCATCGGCGTTGTCGCCATTGCCTTTGCCGTCACCGAAGGTTTTGATTTTGGTGTCTGCACCTTGTTGCCGCTGGTCGGCAAAACCGACACCGAGCGCCGCGTCATCATCAACACAGTCGGCGTGACCTGGGAAGGTAACCAAGTGTGGCTGATCTTGTTGGGCGGGGCGATTTTTGCGATCTGGCCTGCCGTGTACGCGACGCTGTTTTCTGGCCTGTATGTCGCGATGTTGCTAGTGCTGTTCGCTTTATTTTTTCGTCCGGCGGGTTTTGATTACCGCAGCAAACTGCCAGACCCGCGCTGGCGCAACGCTTGGGATTGGTGCTTGTTCTTAGGAGGAACCTTGCCACCTGTGCTGTTCGGCGTGTTGGTTGGCAATTTGCTGCTCGGTTTGCCGTTCCATCTCGATCAAGATTTACGGGCTTTTTATGACGGCTCGTTCTGGGGTTTGCTAAACCCGTTCGCCTTGCTGTGTGGGGTCATCGGTTTGGCCTTGACCACTTTCCACGGCGCGTTGTTCTTAAAATGCCGCAGCGAAGGCGTGATTTATGAACGTAGCACCGCTGTGCTGAATATCTTGGGCCCCGTTTTGTTGCTGTTGTTGGGCGTAGCCACGGTCTGGACATTATTCGGCATCGACCGTCCTGAAATTACCCAAATGCCTGCGGGTGATGCGCCTTCCAACCCGATGAACAAAACGGTCATTGCTGCTGGCGCAAGTTGGTTGACCCATTTCCTGATTTATCCATGGATGCTCATTGCGCCAATAGTGGGTTTTATCGGATTGATTATGGCTTGGCTGTTTGGTAAAGGCGACAACCGTGTTGCGGCGCTATTGAGCAGTAGCTTAGGCTTGACAGGACTGTTATTGACCATCGGTTTTGGTCTGTTTCCGTTCCTACTGATTTCTACCACCGACCCGCGCTCCAGCTTGACGCTTTACGATGCCAGCTCCAGCCACACCACTTTGCTGTGGGCGTTCTGGATCACCGTGGTGTTTCTGCCCATTGTGTTGTTGTATACCCGCTGGGTTTACAAAATCATCTGGGGCGACATCACCGAACAAACCATTTTGCAAGACACCCATACACTTTATTAGGGAGACGACCATGTGGTATTTCACTTGGCTACTCGGCGTAGGCTTTGCGGCTGCATTCGCCATCATCAACGCGATGTGGTTGGAATCGGTGTGCGACATCGACACCCACGGCATCGACCAATCCTGTGACAGCTTATCTGGAGGTAAGCATCATGACCACTGAACGTATTGTCCGCATCGTCGCGGGAGTTTTCATCTTGCTGTCCTTAAGCCTAGGCGTGGAAGGCAGCCCATTGTTCCATCATCAAAACTGGCTGTGGTTCACTGCTTTCGTCGGTTTTAATTTGCTCCAAAGCGGTTTCACCCAATTTTGTCCGCTGGAAATGATCCTGAAAAAACTGGGCGTGAAATCAAGCTGCCAACAATAAACAAATAAAGAAACGTAGGGTGGTCTGACGCAGGAAGCCCACCGCTAACGATAAAAATTGAGTTGATGGGCTTCCTATCGTCAGCCCATCCTACATAAATTAATGAGGAACAAACATCATGGCTAAAATCGTAATCGTCGGTGCGGGTATTGGCGGCATCCCAATGGCATTTGAAATGAAAGACTTGGCGCGTAAGGAAGACGAAGTGGTGGTTATCGCCGACACGCCGACCTTCCATTTCGTGCCGTCCAATCCGTGGGTGGGCGTGAATTGGCGCAAACCCGAAGACATCAAAGTACCGTTGGAACCCGTGTTCAAAAAGAAAAAAATCACTTTCATCCAACAAAAAGTCGCCCGTTTCCAACCGGAACAAAACCAAGTCGAATTGGCAGATGGCAGCACCGTAGCTTACGATTATTTGGTCATCGCCACCGGCCCGAAATTGGCGTTTGAAGAAATTGAAGGTCTAGGCCCGCATGGCTATACCGAATCAGTTTGCCATGTTGACCATGCCGGCCCTGCGGGTGAGCGTTGGCAAGAATTCTTGCAAAACCCAGGCCCTATCATTGTCGGCGCGGTACAAGGCGCGTCCTGCTTTGGCCCGGCGTATGAATACATGTTCACCGCTGAAACCGACCTGCGCCAACATGAAATCCGCGATAAAGTGAAAATCACTTACGTCACTTCCGAACCGTACATCGGGCATTTAGGATTGGATGGCGTCGGCGACACCAAAGGCATGTTGGAAAGCGAGATGCGCAACAAGCATATCGACTGGATTTGCAATGCCAAAGTCGACCGCGTCGAAAACGGCATGATGTATGTCACCGAAGTGGATGACAACGGTAACGTCAAGAAACAACATGAATTGCCGTTCAAACACAGCATGATGTTGCCTGCTTTCAAAGGCGTGGACGCGTTGTTTGGCATTGAAAAGCTGACCAACCCGCGCGGCTTTGTCTTGGTGGACGAACACCAACGCAATCCGACTTACAAAAACATTTATTCGGTCGGTGTCTGTATCGCCATCCCGCCGCAAAAACCCACGCCCGTACCGACTGGTGTACCAAAAACTGGCTATATGATTGAGTCCATGGTCACCGCCACCGCGCATAACATCCGTGACGAATTGGACGGCAAAGAACCTAGCCACAAAGGCACGTGGAACGCGCTGTGCCTCGCGGATTTTGGTGATTCTGGGATTGCTTTCCTCGCCATGCCGCAAATCCCACCGCGCAACGTGCAATGGGCATCACGCGGAAAATGGGTGCACTGGGCAAAAATAGGCTACGAAAAATACTTCATGCGCAAAGTCCGCAAAGGCTTGAGCGAACCGTTTTATGAGCGTTTGCCTTTGAAGATGATGGGTATTATGCGGTTGAAAAAGTAGCCTGTATGCAGCGATAGCGGAATACGGGGCTTCATAAACATTGCATTGCCTATAATCTACCCCGATAATTTGTTGAAATTTTCAACAACTCAGGAGTAAATGATGGCTACCGTTAATTTCAGTGTCCCCGATGAGGTAAAAGCCGCATTCAACGCTGCGTATCAAGGCCAAAATAAAAGCGCAGTCATCGCTGAATTGATGCGCGAAGCAGTCGAACGCGCCGTGCGTAAACAACAACACCAACAAGCGATTGCTGATCTGTTGGCTTTGCGCGGGCAAATCCCTGCCGTCACCGAGGAGGCCGTGCAAGCGGCGCGCGACGAGTTGCGGCAAGCATGACGTTTGTAGTGGTGGATGCCAGCGTCGCGGTGAAATGGTTGTTGCCACAACAGCCTGAAGAAGCGGATGTCGATAAGGCGTTACAGTTATTGCAAGCGGTGAGCCGTCAGGACATGCGGATGCTACAACCGCCGCATTTTCTCGCCGAACTGATGGGTGTGGTTGTCAGGCTCGCTCCCGACCATGCCGAACGGCTGTTTACGGCGGTCCAACATTTAGAAATGTCGGTGGCGGATAATGCGGCGGTTTACCAAACGGCGATGCATTTAAGCCGTGAGCTTAAGCATCATCTGTTCGACACGCTCTACCACGCCGCTGCCTTGGAACGCAGGAATGCCGTGTTGATTACTGCCGATGCGGCTTATTACCGGAAAGCGTCGAGCTTAGGTCAAATCATCTTGTTGCAAGATTATCCGGCAACTTAAAACTGTAGGGTACGCATTGCGTACCTTTTTGAAAGTCAATTTATTTGGAAATGGTACACACAACGTACCCTACACTATGAATTCATTGAAATTATTGCTCATTTGCTCTGTATTTAGCAGCATCGCCTACGCCGCTCCGCCGCTGACCTTGCCGCAGGCGATAGACTACGCCTTGGCGAACAATCCGGAACTCAGCATCATGCAGGCGCGTATCGACCAAGCCCAAGACCAATTGGGTTTGGCGATGGCAAATTATTATCCGCAAATCAAAGCGGGTATCGCTTATCAACACAGCAATAACCCGGCGGAAGCGTTTGCGATGATTATTGCCCAACGGCGCTTGGATTTTGCGGGTACGGATTTCAACCATCCAGGCGGCGTGGACAATTTCCGCGAGCAAATTTCCGCGACTTATTCCTTATATAGGGGCGGTCAAGATAGCCACCAAGCGCAAGCGGCGGAATTAGGCGTGGCGGCTTCTGAGTTGGATCAGGCGGCGGTAAAAAATCGCTTGGTCAGCCACATCACCGCCGCGTATTACGCGCAATTGGCGGCGGTCGATGCCCAGCAAGTCAGCGAAAGCTCAGTTACTGCCGTGCAAAGTGAACTGACGCAATCGCAAACCCGTTTTGCTGCTGGTACGGTACTGAAATCGGATGTGCTGTCCTTGCAAGTGCAACTGGCCGAAGCCAAAGAGGCGCAAATCCAAGCCGCCAATGCCGTCGAAATGGCGAACACCATGCTGAAAACCTTGTTGGGCATGTCAGCTAATGAACCGTTGGCGATCAAGGAAACCTTGGCGCAAGCCTTGCCGAAAAATCCGCCCAAATTTGATGCCTTATTAGCCCAAGCTTTGGCACAACACCCCGAACTGCAAGCCTCCGCCAAGCGTGTCGCTATGGCAGAACAACAGCTCGCCGCCGCCAAAGGTGCGTATCTGCCCCGCGCCGATGCTTATGCTAGTTACGGCTTCAACAACCGCAGCCCCGATTTTGATACTGACCGCGATAATGTCAGCGTCGGCGTGCAAGTCGAGGTGGATGTGTTTAACGGTTTCGCCACCCAAGCCAAAGTCAAAAAAGCCGGGCATGAATTGACTGCCGCCCAAGAAGCCCTGCGCCAACAACGGTTACAGATAGAAAACGCCGTGAAATCCGCGCAACTGCGCTTGCAGGAAGCCTTGAACCGCGCCGACGTGGCGGCAGTATCCGTACAAGCCGCCGAAGAGGCGTTGCGTTTGGTCAATGAGCAACGCCAAGCGGGTGTGGTGACGGTGACCCGTTATATCGAAGCCGAAGTGGCGCGGGATAAGGCGCACACGCGGCAAATCTCGGCACGGTTTGATGCGTTGAGGGCGGAAGCGGAACTGAAACAAGCAACGGGTGGGTTTTAAGTTAGGCAATTTATTGTTGGGTGAGCGCTGACAGCCAACAACAGAAGTGTCTTGATGGAGTATGCTATCGTTTTATGCTCTGCGGTTAAACCCGCCTAGGCACATAAGCTTGCAACTTTTTTGACATCATGGAAGCACAGTAGTGAATAAGATTAGCATCATTAAGAAAAAACTATCCAATCCCCGCGTCAGAAGACGCTTGAAAATAGGCCTTTTCATTTACGGGGGGGTGATTGTGATGGGGCTGGAATTTAAATTCGCCTATGACATTGGCTACTTTGACGCGCAGGCACTGAAAAAGGAGAAGAACGCCGGGCTGTCGGCTGCGCGGCTCGTGCTGACGCTTGAATCCGCCCAGCGGATTGTCACGGGTGCTCTAAAGGAAGACCCGACCAACCCGAAAACGATGGTGACCCAGATTTTTGATAACAACCAAAAACTTGCGAGCATTATTATCGAAAACGACAAGCAAAAGAAAATTGCTTGGATTATTGATATGCGCTTGTTTTTTACTGGCGATTTATTCAATGGCGACGGGTATAACTTAAGCGAAGGTATTGAAAAACAAAATAATATCATTCGCAACGCTGATTGACTGCCTATAACCTTGATGCAATTTATCGTAGGATGTACCCAAAGGGCATAAAGGCTGACGTAAGGAAGCCCATCAACATTTGAAAGAAACTGATGGGCTTCCTCACTTTCAGACGTAGGGTGGACAACGCTGTTCTGCCCACCGCATGAATATACGCAACGGTGGGCAGAACAGCGTCGCTTAAAGCGCCTACTGTTGGTGCCCACCCTACATTAGAACACCGAGTTCAACAGGATTTTCCGCAGGTTACCAAGCTCTAGCTTGGTAACCCAAGTCTCAGAAGCTCTAGCTTCGAGAATTCTGGAAGCTAGAGCTTCCTGCCCTGCATTCCCAAGCTGGAGCTTGGGAACGAGAGTAAACGAGAGTAATCGCAGTATCCACTGATTGCCCATAACAGATAAAACGGGTGTAACCCATCCTACGTTTAACAGGATTTGTCCATGACTGACCAGCTGACATCTTTCACCCCACCAAAATGGTTAATCCCCACCGTAGCAATCGGCGGATTATTATTGGTAATTCTTTTCGCATTAGGCTTTCTCGGCGGCGAAGAAAAAATTGAATCTGGCACCACGGCAAACGCCGCCCAAACTCTACCGGCCAATTCCGACACAATAACCGTCAGCCGCCAAGCTGCCGCCAATGCCTTGGCGTGGCAGGGCACAGTACGCTCGCGGATTGCCGTGAAAATCGCGCCGAAATTGAACGCCCGCATTGTTGAAATCCTGGTGCATCCCGGTGAGCGGGTGAAAAAAGGTTCGGTGTTGGCAAGGTTGGATGACCGCGATTTACGCGCCGCCAGCAACGCCGCGCAAGCCGCACAAGCCGCCGCCCAAGCCCAGGCCGCGCAAGCGCAAACGGAAGAAAAGCGCATCATTGACTTATACCAAAAGCAAGCCGCAACCCGGCAAAATTACGATGCCGTGCTGGCGCAAGCTAAAGCCGCACGGGCGATGGCGAACCAAGCCGCCAGTGCCGCGCAACAAAGCCAAGTCATGTTAGGTGAGAATATCCTGTACGCGCCGTTCGACGGCATCATCGGCGAACGTCTGCAAGAGCCGGGCGACATGGGTTTGCCTAACCAACCGATAGTCACTTTGTTGAAACCCGATGATTTACGTTTGGAAGCGGCAATTTCCAGCCATTGCGCCGAAACCATCCAATTAAGTATGTCTGTCACGGTACGCATTGATGCCTTGCACCAAACCTTAACCGGAAAAGTGGATGAAATCGCGCCGGAAACCGATCCGCAAACCCGCAGCCAAGCCATAAAGATCAGCCTGCCCAAAGTCCAAGGTTTACAACACGGGCAATTTGGTTGGCTGGAATTGGCTTGCCAAGCCGAACAGACCGCGTTGCTGATCCCGGCAACCGCCGTTTTGCATTACGGGCAATTGCAAGCGGTTAAGGTCGTGGAAGGCAAACAATGGCATACACGGCATATCCGTACAGGCAAGGTTTATGGCGAGCAAGTTGAAGTGTTGTCCGGTTTGCACGAAGGCGAAACGATTTTGCTAAACAGCAGGTTGTGACCATGAGTATCGAAACCAAAAAAGACAGCCTAACCGTCGCTATCGTCCGGCTATTCACCACCTCGCATTTATCCTTGCTGTTCCTGATTATCTCTTTGCTGGCGGGGGCGGCGGCGTTATTTTTGACCCCGCGCGAGGAAGACCCGCAAATCATCGTCCCTGTGATGGACGTGTTCGTGCAAGTGCCGGGCGCATCCGCCGAGGAAGTCGAGAAACAAGTCACCACGCCGCTGGAAACTTTGCTACGGCAAATCCAAGGCGTGGAATACGTTTATTCCGCCTCGCGTCCTGGTGAAGCCGTCGTCACCGTGCGCTATTTGGTCGGTGAAAATCTGGAAAACAGCGTCATCAAAACCCGCGACAAAGTGCTGGCCAACCAGGATATCATCCCGCCTGGGGTCACTAATTGGTTGGTCAAGCCTGTAGAAATCGACGATGTGCCAATATTAATGTTAAGCCTATCGCCTCAACACGAGGCTATGGAAGCGACCGACTTGCGTCGTGTCGCCGATGAATTGGTCGAACGCTTGCGAGAAGTGGAAAATGTCGGTAAAAGTTGGGTAGTCGGCAGCGCACCACGGCGAATTTCTATTTATCCAGACCCTGCCAAATTACAAGCAGGCAATATCACTTTACTGGACATCCAACAGGCTTTGGCGAAAAACAACGTCAATCTGCCCGTCGGCACACTCACCGAACAAAACAAGGAAATTATTCTCGAAGCCGGCCCGCATTACCAAACGGCTGAGCAAATCGGCGGCACAGTCGTGAAAGTCGTAGATGGTCGTTTGCTGGCCTTACGGGATGTCGCGCAAATCATTGACGGCGGTGCAGACACCGATACTTACACCCGCATCGGCTTTGGCCCTGCGGTCACGAACATGCAAACCGCCGGGGAAGTCGCCACGTTACCTGCCGTGGGTGAAGAGCGTCCGTTAACCACCATCGCTATCGCCAAACGCAAAGGCAGCAACGCCGTCAGCGTCGCCGAACAAGTCTTGACGGTCACCGGACAGCTTAAAGGCACGTTAATCCCCGACGACGTGCTGATCACTATCACCCGCAACTACGGCGAAACCGCCGACCACAAAGTCAATGAATTGGTCATGCACTTGTCGATTGCGATATTGACCATCATCGTGTTGCTGGCCTTGTCGCTGGGCTTTAAGGAATCACTGATCGTCTCCTTAGCCGTGCCGATGACCTTCGCCGTCACCTTGCTGTGCGATTACCTGTTCGGTTACACCATCAACCGCGTGACCTTGTTCGCGCTGATTTTGTCGCTAGGTTTGCTGGTCGATGACCCGATCGTTGATGTCGAAAACATCCACCGCCACTACAAACTGCGCAAAGAACCGCCTTTGCAAGCCCTGCTCAGTGCAGTTGACGAAATCCGCCCGCCGACCATTTTGGCAACTTTCGCGGTCATCATGTCCTTCGTGCCGATGTTTTTCATCACGGGCATGATGGGCCCGTACATGGCACCGATGGCATTCAACGTGCCAGTGGCGATGTTGATGTCGCTGGTGATTGCCTTCACGGTCACGCCGTGGGCAAGTTTCAAACTCTTGAAAGGCAGTTACGGTAAAGACCACGGCGAAGCCTTCGATTTAAAAACCACACGCGGTTTCAAAATCTACCAAGCCATCGTCGCGCCCTTATTGGCAAGCAAAGCCAAGGCGTGGTTGTTTTTGTTGGCGGTCATCATTGCGTTTGTCGCCTCGGCGATGATGGCGGTGACGCGGGTTGTGCCGTTAAAGCTATTGCCGTTCGATAACAAAAACGAATTGCAGCTCATCATCGACATGCCCAAAGGCAGCAGTTTGGAAAGCACGGATGAAGTCGCGGCGGCGTTGGGGCATTATCTTGCCACGGTCAACGAAGTCAGCAGTTACCAAAGCTATGTCGGCTTGTCTTCGCCTATGGATTTTAATGGTATGGTCCGGCATTACTATTTGCGGCAAGGTGCGAACGTTGGTGACATTCGTATTGTCTTGGCGAATAAAAAACACCGCGACCAACCCTCGCACAATATTGCGCTGAGAATTAGGCCGGAAGTCGAACGCATAGCCAAACACTACGGCGCGAACATCAAAATTGTCGAAATGCCACCGGGGCCACCCGTGCTGTCAACCCTGGTCGCCGAAGTCTACGGCCCGCCGGAAGCCAGTTATGCCGATTTGCTGCACGTCGCCAAACGGGTGCGGGGCGACATCGAAAACACGAAAGGTGTGGTCGATGTCGATGATTTTGCCGAGGCCGAACACGGCAAATTGCATTACCTAGTTGATCACGACAAAGCGGCGTTATTGGGCATCAGCACCGCGCAAGTCGCGCAAACCTTGCAATTGGCGATAGCGGGCGGCTCGGTGGGCGTATTGCACATTCCCCAAGAACGCCAGCCTTTAACCATCCAATTGCAACTGCCGCGTGAAGCACGTTCTTCCGAAGCCGATTTATTGGCCTTATCGGTGCAAACGAGCAACGGGCAACTGGTGCGCTTAAGTGAAATCGGCAGTTTCAAACACGAACAAGGCGAGCGGGCGATTTACCACAAAAACTTGCAACGCGTCGCTTATGTGACGGGCGAAATGGCAGGCCGCAGTCCGGTCGAAGCGATTTTGGACTTGTTCGGCACGTTTGATGAAAAGCCGTTGCCGGACGGTTATAAAGCCGAAATGGCAGGGGAGGGCGAGTGGAAAATCACCGTCGATGTCTTCCGCGATTTAGGGCTGGCTTTCGGCGCGGCGATGGTGATGATTTACGTCTTGCTGGTCGGGCAAACCGGATCGTTGGGCGTACCGTTGATTATGATGATCGCCATCCCCTTGACCGTGATCGGCATCATGCCCGGCTTTTGGTTCATCAATTTATTCACCGAACCCGTCGGCGGCTATGCGACACCGATTTACTTCACCGCCACGGCGATGATCGGCATGATCGCGCTGGCGGGCATCGTGGTGCGTAACTCGATTATTTTGATCGACTTTATCGAAAACATTTACCGTAATAATCCGCTGATTAGCTTGGCGGATGCGATAGTCGAAGCAGGCGCAACGCGTTTGAACCCGATATTTTTGACCGCCGCCTCGGCGGTGCTGGGTTCGATGATGATTGTGTTGGATCCAATTTTTTCCGGTTTGGCCTGGAGTTTTATCTTTGGGATTATCGCGTCAACGCTGTTTTCGTTGGTGGTGATTCCGGTGGTGTATTTCTTGATAAAACGGAATATGCCGAAACAAATCATTCAGGAACAATAAGCAGCGGTTTCTACCCGAGCCGCTTTGTAGGGTGGGCACCAACAGTAGGCGCTTTAAGCGACGCTGTTCTGCCCACCATTTTCGGATGAATAGCGGGGTTGAACTATTGGGTGAAGGCCAATCCTATCGTTGCTGGGGCAAAAACCTAGGTTTGTACTCCTCGCCCATTTGTAATAAGCAGCAATTCTATCCAGCCACTTTTGCCGTCAGCCGATAAACTTTATATTCCGTGCGCTCCAGTGCAGGTGGATTCCCCTCAAACACGCTTTCAACATGAGTCAATTCGACATGGAAGGCTTGTGAATACAGGGTTTTAATTTCCTCGGATACACCCAAGGCTTGGTCGTCGGTTTCATCCGGTCCGGCATCTTCGGTGGTCAATAAAAACACGTCGGCGGTGGCGGGGACGATTCGCCGTAATTGCGTGACATAAGCCCCACGGATATGTTCAGGCAGGGCGGTGAGGGCGGCGCGGTCGTAAACAGTATCAATCCGCCCCAAATCCGCTGGCCCGAGTGCGAAATAATCGCCGCATAAAATGCTCAAATTGCCGTGTTGCCATAGCGTCAATTTCCCTTGCCGGGTTTGTTTGGGTTTTAACTGGTTGTCTCGGAAAAACGCCCGCACGGCAATCGGGCTTAATTCCACGCCTATCACCTCATGGCCTTGCGCGACTAGCCACAGCATATCCAAACTTTTCCCGCATAAGGGCACAAAAATCCGGCTACCCGCCGCCAGATCCAAACGCGGCCAGAAGCGGCTGAGCAAGGGGTTGACCGCTGCTTGATGGAAATCGGTCTGGCTATCACGCCAGCATTGCAGCCACAAACCGTTGTCAGGGCTGATCATGTTTCGCTAAAGTTCAGGAAGCGGCCTTTGTAAGCTGCGCCATTTTCCATGACCCGCCCCGCAGGCCGCATGGAGCAGGCATAACCCAAGTGCGCCATGGCTTTGCAAAAGCCCACACGGTTGCCGCGATCCGGGTCAACGATGATGATTTGCGCTTCAGGGGCGGCGTGGCGGTCGATGAACCCGGCGAGCTGTTCCGGTTGCTGGCGTTCGTACAGCACGTCACTGCCGATAATCAGGTCAAACTCGCCCAAACCAGGGTTGTCGCCCGCCCAATTGCCGGGTTGGTATTTCATCGGCGCCAGTCCGTTCAATTGCAGGTTGGCTTCTAAAAACGTTTGGCTTAACGGATGCCAATCGCTGACGGTCATATCGCCCGCCCGGCGATGGATGACCAAGCTTGCCAACGCCAGCCCTGCGCCAATCTCCAAAATGCGTTTGCCAGTCAGGTCAAAGCCGTGCATCGCCAAGGCAAGGATCCGCGCCGATGGCCAAATATGCCCAAACAGAGGCCAGCTTGCCGGGGAAATGCCCGCCCGTTCCGCCGCACCGTGCGGGTCTGCATATTGCTGTAAGTCCAGTAATGAGCGGATCTGATAGTGTAAACCGCCGACCGTGACGGTTTCGAATTTGACATGATAACCTGGCATGACGCTGTTTTCTCATAAGGGGTTGTGATTCTAATCGCAAGCACAACCGTTCCTAAGAAGAGGCATACAGACCGACAAGGCTGCCATAGGGTAGCACTTTGGAGGGATGAGGGTTAGATTAAATGGGTTACTAAATTGATGTTACGCAGACATTTTCTGCGAATTGGAAATAAAAAATAGTGAGTCGCTATCGCGACGACTATTTAATCGGGTTCTCGCACCCGACGGCGAGATACTTTCTTTTGCGCCGCCCCGGCAACTGCTCCTGCGTTGCCCTACCTCCTGCATCCTTGCAGTCGAAAAGAAAGTATCCAAAGAAAAGGCGTCCCGATTGCCGCTTCATCCTGCGCTCCTCGGTTTTGTCGGGGGTCGGTAGAAGGGGCTTCCTGCCCCTCTACCGACGAGCGGCATCCCTGCCGCTCCCCTTTATGCCCTGCGGGTATTCGGGCTGATCCCAACAAAACCTGCGGTGCTCGGCGCGGCAAACGGGAGCAAAAACACGTTACTGCGTAACATCAGTTGCTAAAAAATATAACGGGAAGTTTAAGGCATGTAAGATTAAGGCGGTTTTTTTAGGATATGGCAATAAATTCGGCCTGAAGCCAAAAGACTCTATCGGGGCTTCAGCAAAGAGATAAGCTAATGGGAGTTTTATATCTTTTTTAATGGGCAATACCTTTCGTTGCCAGTTTTTAAATCAACCAAACACAACACCATGAAACGCTTATTCTTCGGCCTAGAACCCACTGGCGAAACCCGCGAGCGCTGCACAAGCATCATTCAAGCCATCGCCAACGGTGCAAACCAGCCTGTTCCGGCGGCAAACCTGCATGTGACCTTGGTGTTTTTAGGTTTACTGGATGCCGCTAAAGAAAGCGCGTTGCTTGAGGATGCTGCAACGGTGGCCTGCGCAAAAACCGCTATCATCTTCGACCAGTTAAGCTATTGGCAAAAGCCCGGCATTTTGTGTTTGGCCGCCAGCGATACCGCCCCTGAACTGTTATCGTTAGTTGATCAATTAACGGCATTATCGAAAAAATGGGGGATTACCCTTGACGGACGGCCTTATCAGGCGCATGTCACGCTCGCCAGAAAGGCCAAACACCCCGTCGGCTTAGCATTCGGGCCAGTTATTTGGCAAGCCGATACGTTTTGTCTGTTTGAATCCTGTCCGGTTGAAAGTGGCGTGGAATATCGCGTGCTCAAGCGGTGGCCAATGGCTGGCCAAGTGGCTATTGGAAGCCAGGAAAAACCAACACCTTGAAGCCAAACTTGCCAAACCTATCAGGCATCGCGGTAATCGGTTGATTTGATGCCGTATTTTTGCAGTTTGCCGTAAACCGCGCGGGTGCTTATGTCCATGTCCACGGCGATTTTTTTTATATCGCCATGATGCTGTTTTAAGGCGTTTTCAAGGTATGCCTGCTCAACGTTGCTGATGGCCTGTTCCTTGATGTCTTTCCAGTTTTCAAGGTAAGGCATCGGGGCGGGGAACTCCAAATCCAATACCGTCATTTCCTTGCCTTGGGTAAACAAAATGCTGCGTTCCAGGATGTTTTCCAATTCGCGCACATTGCCGGGCCATGCGTAGCGGCGGATTTGTTGCATCACCTCGCGGCTGACAGATTCCACTTGTTTGTTATATTTTTTGTTCAAGCGTTGGACAATGTGCTGGACTAAAAAAGGCAGGTCTTCCGGCCGTTCACAAAGGGGCGGGATGCTTAAGCGGATGACGTTAAGGCGGAAGTACAGGTCTTTGCGGAATGGCCCTTGCTTGGCGAGCGCTTCCAGATTTTGGTTGGTCGCGGAGATGATCCGCACATTGACCGGCAGCGTTTGTTTGCCGCCCACCCGTTCCAGTTCGCCTTCTTGCAGCACCCGTAGCAGACGGGTTTGTGCCGCTGGCGACAAGGTGTCCACTTCGTCCAGGAATAGCGTCCCGCCTTCCGCCCGCTCAAAATAGCCTTGGTGCACTTCGATTGCGCCTGTGAACGCGCCTTTCTCATGGCCGAACAACGCGCTTTCAATCAGGCTTTCAGGGATCGCCCCGCAGTTGATCGCCATAAACGGCTTTTGGCAGCGGTCGCTCATGGCATGGATGGCTTTGGCGATCAATTCCTTGCCGACACCGGTTTGGCCTTGGATCAACACGGTCGCCAAGGTGGGTGCGACCACTTCTATGGATTGCAGAATTTTCTGCATGGTCGGCGATTTGGCAATAATCGCGGGAGGCTGGTATTTTCTGGATGCAGGGTTGCTTTGCTTATGCCAGAGCTGTTGCATGCTTGCTTCAATACGTGAATGCAGGGCATCCATATCCTGGATTTCCTTAACGGGCGTGGTGTCCGTATATTCCATGCCCGGGTGGCCTTTTGCCGCTTCGCGGTTAGTGTAGACGCACACTTCGCAGCCACCGTCATGGCGGGCAATGCTTTTTTTGATTTCGACTTTGGCATAACCGAAATTTCTGGCCGCAATGCCGCCAAAGACGCTGGATGTCATCCGGCACAGCTCGGGGAAGTTAGTGACTTGGGTGCCAAAAGGGCAGCAAGTGTTGGTGACGGTGATGCAATCGGGGTTGCTGGAAGCGAGGGAAAAGTTGCCGCCGATATTGTTTTTTAGGCCGAGGATGAGTTCGATATAGCTGTCATTAGCCAGCGTCCCGTAGTTGGCGGTGTCTTCCCGGTAGCTTTGTTCAAAAAAACAGCCGGCGGTTTTGGCGATATGTTCAACCAGTTGCTCGCAGTGCTTTTGTCCCTGTTGTTCGCTGGCGTGCATCAGCTCCAGGATAAAGGTTTGCAGGAAAAAAATGGGCGTTATGTCTGACAGTGGCGGACGGTTCATAATCGTTTTGTGAAATGAAATTTCATAGATTGAAGCACAGCTTCTGCTAATGGGCAATGATAAAAAATATCTGTTTGATTTTATGAAGAAAAATACTTAGAAAATGCTGGCACGAGACTTGCAATTTTAAAGTTCCTACAACAATAAAAACGAGGAGATAACAATGAACGACAACAAACCACCCCTAAACCCCCACCCGTTAAGCGAATATGTCGCTTGGGCAGGCAACCGCAATAAAGAGCCATTATTAGGCGTGCTGAAAGAGAAATTGCCGAGAAACCCTGCCAGGGTTTTGGAATTTGCCAGCGGCAGCGGGATGCACATCAATTTTTTCGCGCCGCATTTTGGGCATTTGCATTTTCATCCTACCGATAAAGACATTGAAGTTTTTGACAACATTAAAAAACTGACCCTAGATCACAAGAATGATAATATCGCCGACCCTGCGCATTTGGATTTGACTGACCCGGAAACGTGGTTCAATTCGGGTATGCCCAATTCGTTCTCGGCGATTTTTTGCATCAATATTTTTCAAGTCGCGCCGATTTCAATTGCCGACGGCATGATGCGTTGTGCGGCGCATTTGCTTGATGACGATGGCATCTTGATGATTTATGGGCCTTTCCAAGTCGAAGGCGCATTTACCACGGATTCCAACAAGGAGTTCCATGAAAAGCTCAGCTCCGCCGGGGTTTCGGAATGGGGCCTGAAAGATGTGACGGATTTGAAAAAGGCCGCCGCCGATCATGGCCTGGAATTGAAAGAACAAATTGACATGCCCGCCAATAATTTCACTCTGGTTTTTGGCAAAAAACACCCATAACAAGCGTTTTTGAAAACGCGGATATTAACCTACGAGGAAAGACCATGAGCAATATATTAAACGAAGTATTAAGCGCGAACCGTGACTATGCGGCGAGTTTCGACAAAGGTGATTTGCCGATGCCTCCAGGCCGCCATTTTGCCATCCTGACCTGTATGGATGCCCGTCTCGACCCGGCCAAATATGCCGGGCTTTCCGAAGGCGATGCCCATGTTATCCGTAATGCCGGTGGGCGGGCCAGCGATGACGCCATCCGTTCGCTGGTCATCTCCTACAAATTGCTGGGCACCCGCGAATGGTTTGTCGTCCATCATACCGATTGCGGTATGGAAACTTTCACCGATGACATCATGCGTGATTTGTTGGGCAGCAGCCTAAAAACCGCATCGGTGGATGAAACGGGTTGGCATGATTGCTGTGAAGGCCCAGGGTCTGCGGAAGGCAAATATATCGACTGGCTGACCATCAAAGACCAGGCGCAAAGTGTTTTGGAAGATGTTGTGCGCATCAAATCCCATCCGCTGGTGCCTTCGGATATTCCGGTTTACGGCTACATTTATGATGTGAAATCAGGCAGGCTAATTGAAGTGCCGGCGGCGACAGCGGCGGGGAAGTAGGGCGCGATGAAAAAAAGTTCAGCCGTTATCATTGGTGTCGGGCCCGAACAAGGGCTGGGGGCGGCGTTGGCGAAATTTTTCGCTGGCAAAGGTTTGCACGTTTTTATCGCCGGACGCAGTGAAGGCAAATTGCAAGCGGTCGCCGAAAAAATCAGGCAAACAGGCGGTACAGCCACGCCGGTCGTCACTGATGCGACGGTTGGACAGGAGGTCGCGCAGTTATTCAATCTGACGCAACGGGAGGGCTTTAGTGTCGATATTGCTGTTTACAATGTGGACAGCAATATCCCGTCGCCGTTATTGGAAACCGATGTCCAGACTTTTACCACGCTCTGGCAGCAAAATTGTCTGGGCGCATTTTTGTTTGGCAAAGAGGCGATAAAAATAATGCAGCCACAACAGGCCGGGACACTGTTTTTCACTGGTGCCACCGCATCATTGCGCGCCAGACCGCCATTCACGGCATTTGCCGCCGCCAAAGCGGGGTTAAGGGCGTTGGCGCAAGGGATGGCCAGGGAATTTTCGCCACAAGGCATCCATGTCGTCCATACCATTATTGACGGCGTGATTGATGGCGACCGCGCCAGGGAACAATTTCCCGACTATGTGAAGACTAAAGGCAATGGCGGCTTATTGCAGCTTGAGGCCATCGCGCAAACGTATTGGGCGATCCATCAGCAACCACTGAGCGCATGGACTCATGAGCTAGATTTAAGGCCGTTCAAAGAACCTTTTTGAAAGGGCGTTTTTCCAACCGTGTAACCGCTAAGCCGCTTGTGCTTGCCTTCAGCATGAACATCCAAGGGTGATCCTGGCGGCCTTTTATTTTTATTGAGAAACTGACGTTACGCAGTAACGTAATTTTTATCCCGTTTGCCGCGTCGAGCACCGCAGTATTGGTCGGGACTAGCCCGAAGGGGTGCGGCAAGGATGCCGCCCCCCGACCAATGCGAGGAGCGCAAGACATCAGCGGTAACCGGGCCGCCTTTTCTTTGGATACTTTCTTTTCGACTGCAAGGATGCAGGAGGTAGAGCAACGCAGGAGCAGTTGCCGAGGCGGCGCAAAAGAAAGTATCTCGCCTTCGGGTGCGAGAACCCGATTTAAAAAACATCGCGATAGCGACTCTTTTATTTATTTCCAATTCGCAGAAAAAGTCTGCGTAACATCAGTGAGAAAATTATCCTAATGAAACTTTCTGAAGCGCTTGCTGTTTGGGTTTTATTGTCCGTTGTGGCCAGTAATGTTCATGCCACGACTTACAATTTGCCTGAAAACGGCCATGATAACGTCATCACCCAATTCCAGGATGATGTGCCCTTAACCCGTGTGGAACAAAATGAGACTTTATTGGATGTGGCCCGGCGTTTTAACTTGGGGCAGACAGAAATTGTCCGGTTGAACCCTGAGCTTGACCGCTGGCATATCAAAAAAAATGAGATTGTCCGCTTGGCCAACAAACGTATCCTCCCTGACACGCCGAGGGAAGGCATCACCTTAAATATTGCGGAATACCGGCTGTATTATTATCCGCCAGTCCAGGCGGGCGCAGTGCCACAAGTCATTTCCTATGCGCATGGCATTGGCAGGCAAGATTGGAAAACCCCGCTGGGCAAAACCCATATTGTCCGCAAAGTCAAAGATCCGGCCTGGCATCCGCCAGAGTCAATAAGGCGCGAACACGCCGCCAATGGCGACCCTCTACCGGCTATTGTTGCGCCAGGCCCGCATAACCCTTTGGGGGCTTACATGTTGCATTTGGCTGTTCCTGGCGGTTATCTGATACACGGCACCGATACTGACAAGATTTATGGCATTGGCATGCAAATCACGCATGGTTGCGTCCGGATGTATCCTGAAGACATTGAGGAACTATACCAGTCGGTGCCGGTCGGGACGCCGGTCCACATTGTCAAACAACCTATTAAGGTAGGCTGGCTGGACAATGTCTTCTACATCGAAGCGCATCCCGACCTGGAAGGTGAGGAAACCACTTTGGAACAACGGGTTGCGGTGGCTTTGGGGCTTATCCAAAAAGCTAATAACCAGGCCGTGCCTGAATTTGACCCAGAGGTTTTAAGGCGGGCGCTTAAGGCCTTGGACGGGAACCCTGTCGCCCTCTTTGAAAGGGCGCCGCCATTGCCGGAATTGCCAAAAGGGGCGGCACGCAAAATCGGGCTTACGGAGGGTGAAGGCTAACGCATTTGCGGGGGAACCAACGTTTTGTTCAATTTGTGAGAGACATATTTTTTAGGAGGGGCAATACCGCTTGCCCATAAAAAAGCACAAACAAGTGGACTGTCAGCGCGATCCCCAGAATGGCGACAGCCAAGGTCGTCAGTACGCTTAGGTTCGTCCTGTAACCTTCCGGAATTTCAACGGGCTTAAGGGTGCGGAGAAATGTCCGGTACTGGGCAATGGCGACGACCGCCGCCAATATGCCCAACACAATAAACGCGAGGCCGATCCAGAACGAGAAGCCCCTTTGTAGCGTCCCGCCATTTTGGGGCGAGAGCATGTGCACAAACAGGCCAAAGCGTTCGATCATGAAACCAAACGCCATAAACGTAAGGCTGGTGCGGTTCCAGGCAAGCAGCGTGCGTTCCGCCGCGAACAATACCCTAGGGTCGTTGAGTTCGGACATTTTTAGTTACGGTGATATTTTTAAGTTTTCGATCAAGGCATCCGCAAACTCACTGCATTTGACTTCGGTGGCGCCTTCCATGAGGCGGGCGAAATCATACGTGACCCGTTTGCTGGCGATTGCCGCGTCCATTGCCTGGATGACCACATCAGCCGCTTCAGGCCACCCCAGATAACGCAGCATCATTTCGCCGGATAAAATTAACGACCCCGGATTCACTTTGTCCAGATCGGCATATTTAGGCGCGGTGCCGTGGGTGGCCTCAAAAACCGCCGTGCCTGTCTGATAATTGATATTGCCGCCCGGTGCGATGCCTATGCCGCCGACTTGGGCCGCCAGTGCATCGGACAGATAATCGCCGTTCAAATTTAGTGTGGCTATCACATCAAAATCTTCAGGACGGGTCAGGACTTGTTGCAAGGCGATGTCGGCGATGGCGTCCTTGATTAAAATGCGGCCTGCCGCCATGGCTTCGGCCTGTTCAAGGTTCGCTGCCTGCTCGCCTTGTTCCTCGCGGGTTTTTTCCCATTGCCGCCACGTATATGTCTGCGCGGCATAATCCTGTTCGGCGACGCTGTAGGCCCAATTACGGAACGCCCCTTCGGTGTATTTCATGATATTGCCCTTGTGGACTATCGTCACGCTTTTACGTTTGTTGGCAATGGCATAATCAATCGCCGCCCGCATCAGTCGTGCCGTGCCTTCTTCGGAAACGGGCTTGATGCCTATGCCTGAGGTTTCAGGGAAACGGATTTTACTGAATTGTTCCGGGAAATTTTCTTGCAACAAATTCATGAAGCGTTGGTTTTCCTCGCTGCCTTGGGCAAATTCCAAACCTGCGTAAATGTCCTCGGTGTTTTCGCGGAAGATCACCATATCAACGGATTCAGGATGCTTCACTGGCGACGGCACGCCCTGGAACCATCTCACCGGACGCAAACAGACATACATATCCAGCAGTTGCCGTAGGGCGACGTTAAGGGAGCGGATGCCGCCGCCGATAGGTGTCGTCAACGGCCCCTTGATGGACACCAGATAATCCCGGCAAGCATCGACAGTGGCGTCCGGCAACCAATTGCCAAACATGCGGTGGGCTTTTTCCCCGGCATACACTTCCAGCCAATGGATTTTCCGTTGCCCCGAATAGGCGCTGGCAACCGCCGCGTCCAGCACCCGCACGGTGGCGCGCCAAATGTCCGGCCCCGTGCCGTCACCTTCGATGTAAGGGATAATGGGATGGTCAGGTACGGTTAGCCTGCCGTCTTGCATGGTGATGGGATGGCCTTTGGACGGTGGGATGGGCGTGGGCATGGCATCTCCTATTGTAATTGGGTAAGAAGGCATTGAGGCCGTTGCCCTTATCCGCAAAGCGGTTACGGTAAGATCGGTTGGTTTTTTGAAAAGGCTTTTAAGGGAAAGGGCGTGCCAATCATAGCAAATGCCGGGGGATTTGTAATAGCTGCTTCCGCCGTGTGTCCTGGCCCGCTTGGGGGCGGCTCCTGTTGGCTTTTGGCACAAAGCGGCGTGGACGGAGCCACATGTCCAGGATTCCCGCCATGTGGGCATTGGCCCGGACATAAAAAAGGGCGGTAAGACCGCCCTTTTTTGTTGTGCCAACTGATGTTTATTTCTTTTTCTCAACGGCTGGTTTTGCCGCTTCTGGCTTTTTTTCTTCCGCCACCGGGGCTTTTTCCTCGGTCACTTCTTCAACGATGGTTTCTTTGGCAACGGTCTTGCCGTCTTTGTCTTTGATTTCTTCTTCGACAACCACTTCTTCAGTCACCGGTTTGGCGGCTTCTGCCGCTGGCTTTGGCGCTTCGGCCGGTTTGGCTGGCTCATCTTTCATCAGGATTTCAACTTTAGCTTGTTTACGCAGGTTTTCCAGCATGTCCTGGACTTTTTTGCGTTGTAACATAGGCATCAATTGTTCTTTGACGGCTTCCAATGGAGGTGGCGTTTGTGCGCGTGAATCTTCGCGCAAAATCACATGCCAGCCGAATTGGGTTTGGACGGGTTCTTTGGTGTATTTGCCTTTTTCGAGCGCGATCACGGCTTTTGAAAAGGGTTCGACCATTTGCCCTGCAACGAACCAGCCTAAGTCACCGCCATTTTGGGCTTCTTTTCCGTCCAGGGAGTTTTTGTTCGCCAATTTTGCAAAATCGGCGCCTTTGTCCAATTCAGCAATCAGTTTTTTGGCTTCCGCTTCGGTTTTGACCAGAATGTGGCGTGCTTTATATTCGGTATTGTTGCTACCGGCACCGACTTTGCTGTCATACTCGGCTTTGATTTCTGCATCAGTGACCGGATTGGCTTTAATGAAGTTTTGCACTTCCGCTTGGGTCAAGATGGATTTTTTGGCTTCTTCCAAGCGGTCAGCCACTTCAGGGGTTTTATCCAGTTGCTTTTGGATGGCGTCTTGGACCAACAGTTCGCGTTGGATCAGCTCTTCGAGTAGTTTTTCTTTTGGGAACGCTTGGCCTTGTGAGCGTTCGGCAATTTCTTTTTCTAGGCTATCGAAAGTGGCTTTTGCGATGTATTTGCCATTAACAATAGCGATGGCGTCGGCTTTATTGATAACAGGTGCGCTGGCGTCAGTCGTCGCTTTTTGGTCACAACCTGTGGCAATGAGCGCAGTGCCGGCAACAAGCAATGGGATTAAAGTTTTTTTCATTACTGGGTTCCTTTAGTTTTGTTCAGAGGGTGAGAGGGCATTAATGCCTAAGGCATGAATTTGTTGTTTCATCAGGTCACCGAGGACTTTGTAGACCAATTGATGGCGTTGGACCAAGGATTTGCCCTCGAAAGCATCGGCAACAATCGTGATGTGATAGTGTCCGCCGCCGCTTCTGGCTCCGGCATGGCCTGCGTGGGCCGCACTGTTATCAAGGATTTCCAGTAGTTCAGGGTGCAAGGCTTCAGTCAAAGCAGTTTTGATTAATTCGGTTGTCATTGGGGAAATATTTTTTTAAAGGGTTTAACGGTGACTTTGGCATAAACGCCGGCGTCAATATAAGGGTCGCTGCCAGCCCAGGCTTGCGCCGCAGCCAAGCTATCGAACTCCGCCACAATCAGGCTGCCGGTAAAGCCGGCTTCGCCCGGATTGTCTGTGTCTAAAGCCGGATGCGGGCCTGCCAACACGAGGCGCCCGGCATCCTGGAGCATTTGCAAACGCGCGAGATGGGCAGGCCTGGCGGATAACCGCTTGCTTAGGCTGTCCGCGACATCTTCGCTGATAATGGTATAGAGCACCTTATTCCTCCGTTTCAGGGACGTATCTATACAGGTAAACCATTTGTAAGATAATGAACACCACCATCATCCCGGGCACCCCAAAGGTTTTAAACGTGACCCAATCGTCGGTGTTGAAATGGAACATGACATAGAGGTTGATGAAACCCACGCCGGTAAAAAAACCGCCCCACAACATGTTCAGGCGTTTCCAGACCGGTTTTGGCAATGTCAGGCTGGCAGACATCATCCGTTCGACAAAAGTTTTCTCGCCGAAAAATTGGCTGCCGAAAAAAGCGATGCCAAACAGCCATTCGATGATGGACAATTTCCATTTGATGAATTGCTCGTCTTGCAGATACAGCGTCGCCCCGCCCATCACCACGACTAAGCCTAAGGTGATCCATTGCATGGACGCGACTTTACGGTAGCGCAACCAGGAATAGCTCACCTGGATAATGGTGGCAACCATCATGACGGCGGTGGCGACATAAATGTCGTAAACTTTGTAGGCGATAAAAAATAGGATAATGGGGAAAAACTCTAAGAGTTGTTTCATAAGCGGTGTTTTGAGGGTTTCAGACAGGGTTTTTGGCCTTAAACTGCACAGGCGGCAGTTTCATATCGTTTCATTGTAGAATTTTTGCTGATGAATGTACATGTTTGCATGACGGTTTCTGCTAGAATGCCTACCATTTTTGGAGCTCAGTGATGTCAGAACAAATCCGTACAGAATTGGAAGCCGCGGCATTCCGCCGTTTGCTCAAGCACTTACAGGAACATACTGAAGTGCAAAACATTGACCTGATGATACTCGCCGATTTTTGCCGCAACTGTTTGGCAAAATGGTATGCGGAAGCGGCAAAAGAACAAGGCGTGGCCGTTGATTACGAACAGGCCCGGGAAATCATCTATGGCATGCCCTATAAAAATTGGAAAGGACAATTTCAACCAGATGCCACCCCCGAACAATTGGCTGCCTATAACCGCAAATTGGAAAGCAAATGACAACTGCAACCCTTTATGACGCAATGTTTTCGGGTGTGATCGGGCAAGATTACGAGATGCTGAAATTGCTCGCGCCGTTAGCGGTGGAAATGAGCCGACTTGTGGGCGCCACCGTCAGCCAGCATCCAAAAACGGACGATAAGCCGCTGAATGTGGTTGAATTGGGGGGCGGCACGGGCATCACCACCTTGTCGATATTGGCCGCAACCGATGCCATCCAGTTGTTGAGCGTCGACAACGAACCCGTGATGCAGGGCCAAGCCCAAAAAAAACTACAGGCTTGGCAGGCACAGGGCAAGTTGGCGTTTTGTTTGGATGACGCCTTATCGGCGTTACAACAACTCGCCGACGGCAGTGTGGACGTGGTCGCTTCCGCCTACACGCTACACAACTTCCCCAACGGCTATCGCCAACAAGTCATTTCCGAAATTTTCCGTGTCCTGAAACCTGCTGGCCAGTTCGTCAATGGCGACCGTTACGCGCTGGATGATATAGACCAACATACGCGCACCACCCAGACGGAAGTCGGCCGCTATTTCCGCCTCCTCACCGCCGCCAATAAGCTCGATTTGCTGGAACATTGGATGGTGCATCTGTTCAGTGATGAATCAGAAAACCACATCATGCGTGAAAGCCTGGCATTACAGCAATTGGCGGCTGTAGGGTTTGCCGGTATCCATTTAAGCAACCGCAGTGAAGTCAACGCGCTGGTCACTGCCTATAAACCCCGTTGACCATTTAAGCAATTGAATAAAAGCGGTTATTGATACACTGGCCTGTGTTGACAAGCGTTTGACGAGCTGATATTTTCGCCCCCTGGCACTCCCTGTAGATGAGTGCTAATTTTGTAATAAGTTGAGGTCGGTGTGGGCAAACAAACGCAATTATTAAACGAAAGGTCACTGCAATTATTGAAAACGCTGGTTGAGCGTTATATCAGTGATGGCCAGCCTGTGGGTTCCAGGGCATTGTCAAAAGACTCGGATTTGAACTTAAGCCCTGCGACCATCCGCAACGTCATGGCGGATTTGGAAGATTTAGGGTTGGTGCATTCCCCGCACACCTCGGCGGGGCGGGTGCCGACCGTCAGCGGCTACCGGCTTTTTGTCGACAGCCTGTTGACTGTCCAGCCCCTCAACAGCCATGAGCTTAACCGTTTGCAGGGCACGTTGTCCGCCCAATACGACACCAACAATATGATAGGCGTGGCTTCACGGATGTTGGCGGATTTGACCAACATGGCGGGCGTCGTCACGCTGCCGCGCCGGGAAATCGTCTGCTTCCGGCATATCGAATTCCTGCCTTTGTCGCACAACCGTGTGCTGGTGATTTTTGTCACCAACGAGCAGGAAGTGCACAACAAAATCATCCTCACCGCCAAAAATTTTAGCTCCGCCGAATTGCAACAGGCCGCCAATTACATCAATTCCATGTACTCAGGCCGCAGCCTCAATGCCGTGCGCGAAGCTGTCATCCAAGAATTGCAAGACGACCAGGCCCGCGTCAACCAAGGCATGTTGGATGCCATCAGCATGGCGCAACAAGTGTTCAGCCAAGACGGGCAGAAAGACGATTATGTGCTGGCGGGAGAAACCAATTTGATGGGCTTTTCCGAGCTCTCCGACCGGGACCGCCTGAAAACCTTGTTTGAGGCGTTTTATCAAAAACAAGGAGTGATCGACTTGCTGGACCAGTGCATGAAAGCCGAGGGTGTGCAGATTTTTATCGGCGAAGAGTCTGGCTATCAGGCGTTTGACCATTGCAGCCTGGTGACTTCCTCGTATTCGGTCAGCGATGAAGTGGTCGGGGTGTTGGGCGTGATTGGCCCGACCCGGATGGCTTATGAAAAAATCATCCCTTATGTCGACATCACCGCAAAATTATTGGGCGCGGCCTTGAATCCGAAAGCGGCACCCCCATTGTAGGCATAGCTATTTGCATACCACGCGTTGGTCGCCACGGCGAGGCGCGTTTTTAACAGCGGAATCGTAGTGATGCCCGCCCGACACACCCCCACTAACATCCCGTAAAAGGTAAAAATAATGAGTAACGAGCAGGAAATTCCGGCATCGCAGGTAGATGCTGAAGTTGGAACTGAGGCGGAAACCGAGCAGGACGCGGTTGTCAGCGAAGAAACGGCTGAAACGGTTGCCGATACTGAAATCGGCGAGCATGAATACAGCATAGACGAATTGAAAAAGGAGCTGGGAGAGGCCAAACAGAAAGCCCAGGAAAACTGGGACAAGGCCTTGCGCATCCAGGCGGAAATGGAAAACCTCAAGCGCCGTACCCAAAAAGATTTGGAAGACGCGCATAAATTCGCGCTGACAGGTTTCGCCAAAGAATTGTTGCCGGTATTGGACAGCCTGGAATTGGGCTTGCAAGCCGCGACTGGCGATAATGACGAGGTCAAAAAATTCCGCGAAGGCAGCGAATTGACCATCAAACAATTTGAAGCGGCTTTTGCAAAATTTAACGTTGTGACCATCAACCCTGTTGGCGAGCCATTCAACGCCGAACACCACCAAGCGATGGTCATGCAAGTCGTCGAAGGCGCCGCACCCAACACCGTCGTGACTGTGTTCCAAAAAGGTTATTTACTCAATGGACGCTTGCTCCGTCCGGCAATGGTTGTCGTTGCCAAAGCAGCAGATTGACCGCAGGCTTGAAATTAACAAAAACAGCCTCATATCGCCCATAACAACAAACATTTACATTCAAGTCTGGAGAAAAATTCAATGGCTAAAATTATTGGTATAGATTTAGGGACCACCAACTCCTGTGTAGCGGTACTGGAAAACGGTGTTGCTAAAGTTATCGAAAACAGCGAAGGCGCACGCACCACACCTTCCATCATCGCGTTCAGCAGCGATGACGAAGTGTTGGTCGGCCAATCGGCAAAACGCCAAGCCGTCACCAACCCTAAAAACACCTTGTTCGCGATCAAACGCTTGATCGGTCGCCGTTTTAAAGATGATGTCGTGCAAAAAGACATCAAAATGGTGCCTTACAACATCGTTGAAGCCGAAAATGGCGACGCCTGGGTTGAAGTCCACGGCAAAAAAATGGCGGCACCGGAAATTTCCGCCCGCGTGTTGATGAAAATGAAAAAAGATGCCGAAGCGTATCTGGGCGAAACCGTCACTGAGGCGGTCATTACCGTGCCTGCGTACTTTAACGACTCACAACGCCAAGCGACCAAAGACGCCGGCCGAATCGCGGGTCTGGACGTTAAGCGCATCATCAACGAACCAACTGCGGCGGCATTGGCGTTCGGTATGGACAAACCTAAAGGCGACACCAAAATTGCCGTGTATGACTTGGGTGGCGGTACCTTCGATATTTCCATCATCGAAATCGCGGAAATCGACGGCGAACACCAATTTGAAGTGTTGGCAACCAACGGCGATACCTTCCTGGGCGGTGAAGATTTTGACTCACGCGTCATCGAATATTTGGCGGAAGAGTTCAAAAAAGACACGGGCGTTGATGTCCACAACGACCCGTTGGCTCTGCAACGTCTGAAAGAAGCGGCGGAAAAAGCCAAAATCGAATTGTCATCCAGCCAACAAACGGATGTGAATTTGCCGTACATCACTGCCGATGCGACCGGCCCGAAACATTTGAACGTCAAACTGACCCGCGCCAAATTGGAGTCTTTGGTTGAAGAATTGATCAACCGCACTAAAGGCCCATGCGAAATGGCCCTGAAAGATGCGGGTTTGTCAGCCAAAGAAATCAATGACGTGATCTTGGTTGGCGGCCAAACCCGTATGCCGAAAGTCCAAGAAATGGTCAAAACCATTTTTGGCCAAGAGCCACGTAAAGATGTCAATCCCGACGAGGCCGTGGCTTTGGGTGCGGCCATCCAAGCGGGGGTTTTGGGTGGGGAAGTTAAGGACGTGTTGTTGTTGGACGTTATCCCATTGTCGCTAGGTATCGAAACTCTAGGCGGTGTGATGACCAAGCTGATCGAGAAAAACACCACCATTCCTACGAATGCGTCACAAGTGTTTTCAACAGCCGATGACAACCAAACTGCCGTGACCGTGCATGTGTTGCAAGGCGAGCGTGAAAAAGCGTCTGCGAACAAATCTTTGGGGCGTTTTGACTTATCGGACATCCCGCCTGCGCCACGCGGCATACCACAAGTTGAAGTGTCTTTTGACATTGATGCCAATGGTATCCTGAACGTGTCGGCAAAAGACAAGGCGACGGGCAAAAAGCAATCCATTGTCATTAAAGCCTCCAGCGGTTTGTCGGATGACGAAGTCGAACGCATGATCAAAGATGCCGAAGCCCATGCCGATGAAGACCGTAAACTGACTGAATTGGTCCACGCGCGTAACCACGCCGACACCATGATCCATGCGACTGAAAAATCGCTGAAAGAATTGGGTGACCAAGTCAGCAGCCAAGAAAAAACTGAAATCGAACATGCGGTCGAAGCCTTGAAGGCGGCATTGAAAGGCGATGACAAAGACGACATCGATGCCAAAACCAATGCCTTGACTGAAATTTCAGGCAAACTGGCGGAACGTGTTTACGCCCAAAAAGGTGCGTCTGAAGGTGGTGAAGCCCACACTAGCGGCGCTTCACATGCGGCGGATGATGGCGTTGTTGATGCCGAGTTTGAAGAAGTTAACGACGATAAGAAATAAAATGTTTGGCCTGGGTTAATGGAAAACGTTAATCCGGGCCATTTTGTTTCATAAGCCGGAATCCCCCGCTCAAGAGAAGGGGGTTCCGGCTTTTTAGTATCTGGCGCAATCAGAAAATTGCTGTGCTTGGGCGGCCCTAGGTTTCCCTTACTTGTCCGGTCAACTAACGGCAAATTCCCCTGATGAAGTAGGTAAGCCGGACTCCGTGAAATAACGCGCCAACAGGCCATAGCCGCCCCGCATTTCCGGCAAGGGTATTTTTACTTCATAGCCACCGCCGGACGCTTCTTCCATCGCTTGCCCGTACATGCCTTCCATGCGTTCGACGGTAATGTCCCGGTTGCCTTCCGGCAGGATCAATTCCAGCGTATCGCCCACCGAAAACTTATTTTTGACATCAATGGTCGCCAGTCCGGTGGCGGGATCGTAACACCTAATTTCACCGCAAAATTGCTGCTGATGGCTTTTGGAATAGCCGGAAATGTAATTTTGTTGCTCATGCGTATGGTGGCGCTGATAAAAGCCGTCGGTGTAGCCCCGGTTGGCGAGGTTTTCCAACACACCGATCAGTTCAGGCTGGAACGGGCGGCCTGCCAGCGCATCGTCAATGGCCTGACGGTAGCTTTGCGCGGTGCGGGCGACGTAATAATGCGATTTGGTACGGCCTTCGATTTTCAGGCTGTCGACGCCGATTTCGACCAAGCGGTGGATATGCTCGATAGCCCGCAAGTCTTTGGAATTCATGATGTAAGTGCCGTTTTCATCTTCCATGATCGGCAGCAATTCGCCTTTGCGGCCATCTTCTTCCAGAAAATAAATGTTGTCCGCCAAGGGATGGCGTTCCGCGCCACCACAGCTGGCGGTGCTGATGTCGGACAGGGACAAGGAACCGCCCGCCAATACCGTGTCACCCTCGGCATTTTCGTGCGCGGGCAGGGTGTCATATTTCCAGCGGCAGGAATTGGTGCAGGTGCCTTGGTTAGGGTCGCGGTGGTTGAAATAACCGGACAGCAAGCAACGGCCCGAATAGGCGATGCACAAGGCGCCATGGACAAACACTTCCAATTCCATATCCGGGCATTGCTGGCGGATTTCGGCAATTTCATCCAACGACAATTCCCGCGACAAGATGATGCGTGCCACGCCCAATTTTTGCCAGAATTTGACCGCCGCATAATTGACCGTGTTGGCCTGCACCGACAAATGGATAGGCATTTCCGGCCAAGCCTCCCGGGCCATCATGATCAGTCCAGGGTCGGCCATAATCAATGCATCCGGCTGCATGGCAATGATCGGGGCCAGATCCTTAATAAACGTTTTGACTTTGGCGTTATGCGGGATCACATTCGTCGCCAGAAAAAACTTTTTGCCTTGCTGGTGGGCTTCGTTTATGCCTGTCGCCAGATTGCCTGCCAGGAAATCGTTATTGCGCACCCTCAGGCTATAGCGCGGTAGCCCTGCATACACGGCATCGGCACCGTAGGCAAACGCATAGCGCATGTTTTTGATGGTTCCGGCCGGGGAGAGGAGTTCTATTTTTTTCATGTGTGCAGATAAAAATTCAGTGTTGTAAAGGATAGTTAGGGCACATGGGGGCAACCGTCCAGCAATTCAAGGATATGCCAGTTCCGGTGCTGGAAATGGCCGCAATTTCAGAAATAATGCCGCAAGGGCTGGCCCAACCAGCCTCTCCGGCTGGGCAAGGGCATACCGGTGATTTGCCGGTCAGCGGTTTTCCGGCCGGGTTGCCTGCAAGCGGTTGGCCGTAAAAATTGCCAACAGCACTTCATCGTCAAGTTCCAACAGCTCAGCAAAGCGTGCCCTTTCCTCGGCACACGCTTGCAAATAAACCGTGTCGAGATAATGGTTTAGCAACAAATCCAACTCCAAACTGCCACGGCGGCATTGCCATTTTAATTTTGCCAATTCCATTATTGGCGTTGGAGCATCAGTTTTTTGGTTTCGGCGATGGCTTTGGCGGGGTTCAGGCCTTTGGGGCAGGTGTCGGTGCAGTTCATGATGGTGTGGCAGCGGTAGAGTTTGAACGGGTCTTCCAGTTCGTCCAGACGTGCGCCGGCGTTTTCATCGCGGCTGTCCGCCAACCAGCGGTAAGCTTGCAGTAACACCGCAGGGCCGAGGTAACGGTCGCTGTTCCACCAATAGCTGGGACAACTGGTTGAGCAGCAGGCACAGAGCACGCATTCGTACAAGCCATCCAACTTGGCACGGTCTTCCTTGCTTTGCAGGCGTTCGCTGTCGGCAGGGGCGGGGGTTTGGGTCGCTATCCACGGTTTGATGGACGCATATTGCGCGTAAAAATGCGTCATGTCCGGCACCAAATCTTTGACCACTGACATGTGCGGCAAGGGATAAATTTTGATGGTGCCCGGATAAGCATCAATGGCTTTGGTGCAGGCCAGCGTGTTTTTGCCATTGACGTTCATTGCGCACGAGCCGCACACGCCTTCGCGGCAGGAGCGTCGGAAGGTGAGGGTGCTGTCGATGTCGTTTTTGATTTTTAAAATCGCATCCAACACCATCGGCCCGCAATCGTCCATATCCAGTTCATAAACATCGACACGGGGATTTTCACCGGAATCAGGATCCCAGCGGTAGACTTCAAAGCGGCGGATATTTTTGGCGTGGGCAGGGGCTTTGAAGGTTTTTCCTTCGGTGATTACGGAATTTTTGGGTAGGGTGAATTCAGCCATGTAAGCAATCTCGGGTTGATAAAGTTAAACGCGTGTTTCCAGTTTTAGGCGTGGAAAAGTCAATGATCTTGCGTAAAAATGTGTTGCCGTTTAAGGTTCAATAATAGGGGGCGGTTCTGGTGTCTTCCTGGCCCTGTCCACAGGCTTTCCTGCTGGCTTTGGGGGTAAAGCGCTATTGGGCGGACAGCAAATACAAACCCAATCCCACCATGACCAAACCGCTGACCAGTTTCAACGCCCGCCCTTCCTTTTCCTGCAATCTGCGTTGGCTGAGGGTGATCACGCCAATGCCCAGCACGATGAAGTCATCCAGCATATAGGCCAGGTTGTAAAGTAACAGGTAGCCGTAATAGCCCATGCCTTCGGTTTGCCGTAAGGTCAAGATGCGGGTGTAGAGCGCCGGAAAACCGGACGTACATAGGAATTCAACGATTTGCACTAAAATTGCCAACGTGACTGCGCCCAGCACCGCACCAAGAAGGTTTTCCGCTTGCAGGATGCCCCGGATTTTAGCGTAGATGCCCGGTTTTGCAGACTTGGGGATGGAAAGTGAAACACCCCGGCCATAAGCCCAAACATCCTTAAGGTTAATTGTGCCCGCCAGTATCGCCATGGCGGCGATGGCAATTTCTGAGGCACGCGACAACCCTATCAGCAAAAACAGGTTCAACCACGCCGCCATGAACACAAAATAGGCGATGCCTTCAACAGCGACAAAAGCCCCCGCCACTGCAAACATGCGCTTTCTGTCACGCATAGGGGCTAGCAGCGAAATCATTAGGATCAGCACCCACATCGAACAAGGGTTAAAACCGTCCAACAATCCCATCGCAATCGTAAACAGCGGCAAACCCACTTGCGCCAAAGAAATCCGCGTGCCTAGCAAGGTCAGGTCAAAATCCTCGGCTGCTGGGATGGTGTCGTTGGGGGTGCAAGACAGCGCCTCTTCAGCCTCGCAACTGCCCGCATCATTGCTTGGCAGCGGCTTCTCCACTGGCCGTTGCGCCAATTCGGCACGCAACAGTTTGCCCGTGCCGGCTTCATCGGAATACCCGAATATCAAATGCCCGTTGAGGTAAAAGGCCGGAACCCTGACCATGGCTAGGTTTTGTGCATCGGCGATGCTTTTCAGGCGTTCCAAGGCCTTAGGTTCTTTTTGGATATCATGGATCAGTATTTGCAATTGAGGCTGCTCTTTGCGCAAGACTTCCAAGAATTGCTCTGCGTCAGCACAATGCGGGCAGCCTTCGCGGACAAACACTTCAATATCGCTGGCTTGCCAGGAAGCTGGCGGCGGGCTTATGCTTTCGGTAGCGGCCGATGCCGTAAAAGCCAATAACAATGCCAATATCAGGAACCCTGTGGCAGGTAACCTAGGCAGGATAAAGGCGGCCGGATAGAACCTGGGAAAGGCTGATAATATTTGCTGGTGACTTGCTATGGTTGTCATATTGGCAACATCCTCCACTGGGCAAATAGGGCGATAAAACACTTCACGGCAGCAGGCGGGCCTGATGGGGCCGGGCTAACATCTGTTTTGAGAATCAATAAACCCGTTCTTTGGGCGGGATCGCCTCCACATCATCCGACAAGGTGTACAAATGCACAGGACGGTAATCAATCCCGACCTGGCCGTCGGTCAACCAAGTCAGCGTATGCTTCATCCAGTTGGTATCGTCACGGTTGGGGTAATCTTCCCGCGCATGGCCACCACGGCTTTCCTTACGGTTGCCGGCCGCGTTGATGGCGACATTGGCTTGGGCGAGCAGATTATCCAGTTCTAAGGTTTCCACCAAGTCCGTGTTCCAGATCAATGACTTGTCTTTCACGGTGACATCGGCAAACGATGCGCTGATTTTTGCCATTGCCGCTATGCCTTCATCCAACGTGGTTTGGGTCCTAAACACGGCGGCTTTGGTTTGCATGGTGCGTTGCATGTCCAGACGGATTTCGGCGGTGCTGCGGCTGCCGTTGGCATTGCGGATTTTGTCAAACCGCGCCAAGGCCGCCCCGCAAGCATCTTTATTGAGCGGTTTATGGGCGGTGCCAGGTTTGATGAGTTCGGCACAACGGATGGCCGCAGAGCGTCCGAACACGATCAGATCCAGCAAGGAGTTCGAGCCCAAACGGTTCGCGCCATGCACTGACACGCAGGCCGCTTCGCCGATGGCCATCAGGCCAGGGACGACTTTGTCAGGGTTGCCGTTTTCCAGCGTCACCACTTCGGCTTTGTAATTGGTGGGGATGCCGCCCATGTTGTAATGCACGGTCGGCAAAACCGGGATCGGCTCTTTCGTAACGTCAACCCCGGCGAAGATTTTCGAAGTTTCGGCTATGCCCGGCAAACGCTCGTGGATAATCGCCGGGTCAAGATGCTCAATATGCAGGTAGATATGGTCTTTGAGCTTACCGACGCCACGGCCTTCGTTGATTTCGATGGTCATGGCGCGGCTGACCACGTCGCGGGAAGCCAAATCTTTCGCCGATGGCGCGTAGCGTTCCATAAACCGCTCGCCTTCGGAATTGGTCAAATAACCGCCTTCGCCCCTCACCCCTTCGGTGATCAGGCAACCCGCACCGTAAATGCCGGTCGGGTGGAATTGGATGAACTCCATGTCCTGCAACGGCAAACCCGCACGCAGAACCATCGCATTGCCATCGCCAGTGACGGTATGCGCCGACGTGCAGGAAAAATAACTGCGGCCATAACCGCCCGTCGCCAGCACGGTTTGGTGGCCTTTGAACAAATGCAAGGAGCCGTCATCCAGGCACCACGCCAACACGCCCCGGCATTCGCCATCCTGCATGATCAAATCCAGCGCGATGTATTCCACGAAGAATTCGGCGTTATGCTTCAAGGCTTGCTGGTACAAGGTGTGCAAGATCGCGTGGCCGGTTTTGTCAGCCGCCGCACATGTGCGTTGCGCAAGGCCTTTGCCGTAATGCGTGGTCATGCCGCCAAAGGCGCGTTGGTAAATCTTGCCGTCAGCGGTGCGCGAGAACGGCACGCCGTAATGTTCCAGTTCAATGACCGCCGGGATCGCCTCGCGGCACATGTATTCAATCGCATCCTGGTCGCCCAGCCAGTCCGAGCCTTTGACCGTGTCGTACATGTGGAAACGCCAGTCATCTTCGCCCATATTGCCCAAGGCCGCGCTGATGCCGCCTTGCGCCGCCACCGTATGGCTGCGGGTAGGGAAAACTTTGGTCAGGCAAGCGGTTTTGAGCCCCTTTTCAGCCATGCCAAACGTCGCCCGCAACCCCGCGCCACCTGCGCCCACGACGATGACATCGTAAGCGTGTTCGATAATTTTGTAACTTGTAGACATGCCTTATCCCACTAAAATGATACGCAAAACCGCCAGCAACGCCGCCAGTGCCAAAAATAGGAACGCCAGGTTCACCGCCCACACGGCGGCGATTTTCGCGCCTTCGTTGGCGACATAATCCTCAATCACCACTTGCAAGCCTAGGGCGGCATGATAAAACACCGCCAATAGCCATGCCACGATGCACACGGTATTAAACGGTGTGGCCAGCCACGCCACCGTGTCTCGGTAAGGCTCGTTGAAGCACAAATTCAGCAAGGTCAACAGCGGGAAGGATAACGGGACTAAAGCCACGGCGGTGACGCGTTGCATCCACCAATGTGAAGTTCCGGTTTTTGCCGAACCTAATCCCAGCGCTTTGGCTAAAGGGGGTCTAAAATCCATGAAGTTGCCTCTCAAATAAAGATTAACGCGAATAATGTTAACGCAAAAGCCACGCCCAGCTCGATTTTTGCGTAATAGTCTAACGTTTCCTTAGCAAAAGTCTCGCCAGTGTCCCAAACCAAATGCCGCACACCATGGCACAAATGGAAAAAAAGTGCGTAAACAAACCCCCAATACATCAGCGTGACCAACCCGTTATCGAGTATCCCTTGCATTTCTCCATAGGTATTAATGCCACCAGAGACCGCAGATAAAATATAAACAATAAACAGCAGGCCCACCGACAACATGACGCCCGTGATACGGTGGGAAATCGAGATAAGGCCTGTTAACGGCAATTTGTAGATTTGCAAATGAGGGGAAGTGGGGCGGTTTGTGTTGGAAGCCATAAGTTTACCCTGTGGTTTAGTTAGCAAGGGCTACAGCTAATTCATTAAACTGTAGTTTTGTAGGGGGTATTGTGCGGAAGGCTGGGAGAAAAAGCCAGAGATAAGGTGTGCATATTGGGCAAATATCGCCCGGGTGTCTATCGACAGGTAAATTGATACTTAGTGTAGAAAATTTTTTGGGTGATTATCGCACGCATTCATCTCAGGGCAAGCGCATATAAATAAAACAAATAATCAATAGGTTACAAGTTTTTGGCTTTTCTGACCCGAGCATAGCTCAAACCAAAAGAGCTGGAACGGGTTTGTAACCCGTTCCATAACGTTTTTAATGACGCTTAGTTGGCTCAAAACGTTAAGGATGGAGTTTCAAACCCCATCCTGCGCCAATCCTTCGATCGTTAAAATATAAGTTATTGATATTTTATTAAATTTATATGCGCTTGCCCTGGCATTCATCTTGTATCTGCCCTATTGCATGCGCACATGTGGTAGGGGGGGCTATGCCTACGTGCCTTAGGCATAGTTTTATTTGGTCATGCTTCCGTTATCGCTTTACCTTGTGTTCTTTAAGGGGGGCGTGTTGGCTATCAGTATATATTTGAGGGTCGGGGGAACGTTGTTATGATTGGATATGAGGAAATAAACGAGGCATATACTTTTTTAATGACTCATCTAAGGACTTTAATTCATTTTCCATTTCTGGATCATGATATTCTTTTGTTTTTACTAGCCCCTGTTCGTAAAACACACTCCAAATGGCGCTTAGGTCTTGTAAAACATTGGCATTGGCGCCCTTGATTTCACCGAAGCGAATAAAAAAGTTATGGAATTGAGAGTTAAATCCTGTGGCCTTTGCGCATAATCGGTAATTTTCATTCAACCATTTTTCACGTGAAAAATGTAATAGTTTTGCGCCATTATTTTTAGCCATTAAAAAGGTATGGAATGCGGATCCGGTAAATCCTGCAACGACCTGGGCGTTTTTAAAAAGCTGAATTTGTTCTGCAATGGAAAAGGTTTCCGGATGGGCAATAAAAAACCCCTCGTCACGAAGTGCGGCTTCAAACTTTTTTTCGCCCGCAATGCCGCCTTTTTTTAGATTGGACCGGCTCAACCATACTTTCCCGGAAATGTTTGAGGGGGCGCATTTTGCAGTTATTTTGTTCCCTAATTCAACCAGTGCTGCGACTTGTTGCTCTGCTAAAAGTTGTCTTGTAATACAACCTGCTTGTGGGATGACCAGTTCATTGAAAAGGGTCGGTGTGTAAATTATTTTTATACGGTTAACATCTTGGACTAACGCAGAAAGTATTTCTTTTTGCCAACCTTTTAATTCATCGTATGTACCTTTAAGTCTAGGGTGATTCACCACATAAAAATAAATGTCATCTGTACTATCAATTAAATACCATGTACGGGAAAGTGTTTCCAACAAGAAGTGCCCAAAATGGGCGGCAATAATACCACCGTAAATAGCTTTTTTTTCTACATGCACTGCAGTTTCAAGATTGATCTCGTAAGCTAAGTCATGAGCCTGAACTGGCCCTGACGACCTTGTCAATAGGGAGTCTTTATGGGGGCTATGTTTCTCATCATAAAAACCACCGATACGGTTAATGTCTTTAAAATGATCCGGTTTTTCATTGGGGCGGATGTTTCTCATTGGGCTTGCGAAACAAGATCTTAGTGTCGTGGCGCTTAATGTAGTATTAACCATTTCATTAGTGTTCATTTGGTCTATTGATATTGAATTCATTGCTTTTGATTTCTAATTTAAGTGTCCAAAATTTATGAAATTATACGGGGAGCCTTTTACAGAACATCATTTGGCTGAATAATATTCTATTATTTTTACAACAAGTTACACAGATAATGGGCTATTTCCAGCTGACCCATTCTACACGATCAATAATTGGATGTAACCCATCGCATATGCAATATCTCTTAGGGGCATCTGCGGGTCCACCTCACTAAAATACCTGAGCCAAAACCTCGGTTAAAAGCGAGCCTGATGTGTCAACTCTTTTCCCGACACAAAGTTAAGCGGCTTTACACGGCAATTCGTAGTCTACAGGGCTCAAATAGCCATTGGCTGAGTGCTGCCGTTCTCTGTTGTAAAAAACTTTAATATATTCAAACACCGCCTGTTTAGCCTCAGATCGGGTTTGATAAATCTCATGATGTATCAGTTTGGTTTTGATCGTATGGAAGAAGCTTTCTGGTACGGCATTATCCCAGTTTGTGCCCTTACGGCTCATACTCTGGCGGATACGGTGTTGCTTTAACAGGGCACGGTGGCTGTAGTGGTCAACAAAAATCGGACACTTTCTCAGGCAACCTTGCTGTAAAACTCCCGTTCAAATTTTAAGCCTCCGGCGAAGCCGGAGGCTGTTAATTCATGATATTGTTATTTTGAAAGGGGGGGGATTTAAGCAACGGATCGCCCGCTATCGGAAAAGCTATCACCTCAATCACAATTTTGCATTTCGACAATAAAATTCTCAGAATTTCTCTGGCCTTGCGCACTGTCGTTGCGTAGGGCTTCTATACGTTCGAGGTAGTCATCATCAATGTCGCCAGTGATGTATTCGTGGCTGAAACAGGAGGTGTCGAAATGGGTGATGTTCGGGTTGCCTTTGCCGACGGCGGCGATCAAGTCTTCCAATCCTTGGTAAATCAAACGGTCTGCGCCGATGGCCGCGCACACTTCTTCTTCACTACGGTTGTGGGCGATCAGTTCGTGGGCGGCGGGCATGTCGATGCCGTAGACGTTGGGGTAACGGACAGGAGGGGCGGCGGAGGCGAAATAAACTTTTTTAGCGCCTGCATCCCGGGCCATTTGGATGATTTGTTCCGAGGTTGTGCCCCTGACCACGGAATCATCAACTAACAGCACATTTTTGCCTTCAAATTCGAGTCCGATGGCGTTGAGCTTTTGGCGGACGGATTTCTCGCGCATCTTTTGTCCGGGCATGATGAAGGTGCGGCCGATATAACGGTTTTTGATGAAACCTTCGCGGAATTTTACGCCTAGGATATACGCCATTTGCAGGGCAGCGGTGCGGCTGGTGTCCGGTATGGGGATCACTACGTCAATGTCATTATCGGCCCATTCTTTTTGTATTTTTTCGGCCAGTTTTGTGCCCATCCGCAGGCGGGCTTTATAAACCGAAATATTGTCAATGATGGAGTCGGGGCGGGCGAAATAAACGTATTCGAAGATACACGGGCAATGGTCGGTTTGTTCAGCGCATTGCCGGGTATGCAAAACCCCGGATTCTTCGATAAAAACCGCTTCCCCCGCAGCAATGTCCCGGATGAGTTCAAAGCCCAAGACGTCAAGGGCGACGCTTTCCGAGGCAATCATGAATTCGGTGCCTTCTTCGCTTTCGCGCTGCCCGAATACGACAGGCCTAATGCCATGCGGATCCCGGAAGCCCAAGATGCCAAAGCCGGCAATCATCACGACCACCGCATACGCGCCCCGGCAACGGCGGTGCACGCCTTTAACGGCCTCGAACACATCATCGACGCTCAGGTGGAGCTTGCCCAGGCTTTGCAGTTCGTGGGCAAACACGTTGAGCAGGACTTCGGAGTCGGAATCGGTGTTTATGTGGCGCAAGTCTTGGACAAATAAAGCTTCTTTCAACTCCTCGGTGTTGGTCAAATTGCCGTTATGCGCCAGTGTCAAACCAAATGGCGAGTTGACGTAAAACGGTTGCGCTTCGGCGGAGCTGGTGCAGCCCGCGGTCGGATAGCGGACATGGGCAATGCCCATATTGCCGCGCAGTTTCATCATTTGGGCATTCGTGAAGACATCACGGGTCAGGCCGGTGTCTTTACGTAAATGTAAGCGCCCGTTTTCACAAGTGACAATACCCGCCGCATCTTGCCCGCGATGTTGCAGGACAGTGAGCGCGTCATAGAGTTCTTGATTAACCGCGTGATGGGAAACGATAGCAGCAATACCACACATTTTTTACGACCTGAATTTAAAGTTGTTAGCGATAACGGATATTTTCCAACAAATCTGATGGAAAGTGAGCTTGTAGCCAGAGGGCGGTAGTTTGGAATGGTGGCAGCAAATTGGCTTTGTGCCACCATAGCGAATGGGGTAAGACGGACAGGCCTGCCAGGATGACTATTGCGGTCACCCAAATGCAGCCGAGCATCATGCCTAATAATATTCCACCCGAACGGTCAACTAGCGTCAGTTGGGTGCTTTTTAGGAGCGTGCCTAATAAAAGGCGGATGATCCTACCCAACGAAAACGTCAGTAAATATAAAGTAATAAACGCGATGGCCAGTCTGGCGTGGGGATCTTGAGTCGGGATGGGCAGAAAATACGCTAATTCCCGGCTGAACCCCAGGCCAACGAATAAGGCGGCAAATTCGCAGATCAAGGAAAAGGCCTGGCGGCTACAACCCTTAACCGCACCAACGGTTGAGGAAATGGCCACCATTCCGGCGATAGCATAATCTATCCAGATCATGGGTTAGGCTTATCGTTTGGGGATCGGATTTATTCAGAGACCAAAATACTACTGATGTTCTGTTGGTCGAGTTTGTTTTTCATGGCCGCCGCCCGTTTTTTATCCAGTTCAGGCCCGACCCTAAGCCGGTATAAAACGCCTTTGCTGGTCTGGACGGTTTCCAATAGGACGGGCATGCCTTGTTTACGGATAGCGTCGGACAACGATAAGGCGTTTTCTTTTTTACTGAAACTGCCAGCCTGGAGATACCAACGCGACAAGCCTGCAACAGGTTTAGCGGGTTTTGCCACAGGTTTGGTAACTTTGCCGGGTGTTGATGTCGGGGCCGCTTTGCTAATAGGGCTCGGTTTGACAATAGCAGGGTCGGCTTTTTTGTAATTTCGGGCTACTTCAGGCTTTGTCCCTGCCTTTGGGGTTGGCGCCTTCATGATCGGTTGTTTTGCCCCACCCACTTCGCCAGTGTCTAAACTTGGGGTTTGCGGCGGGGCTTGGACAGAATTGTCTGGTTCTTCTTGCCCACCCATTGGGTCGGCCGGCGCGGCTTCTTCGCCGGCCACTTCATTGTCCATGGGGTCACCTGTCAGCTCCTCTTCTTCCATGGGGGGAGGCGTCATATTTTCACTTTCGGCAAGATTATCATCAGGCTTTTCAGGCGTTTCTGCCGTTTCATCGGGCAATGGCGCAATGCTGTCAGCATTCCGTGGCAGTTTACTGAGCGAATCGTCTACGGTGATGGCGGGTTCGTCAGGGATGACCAGTTCGCTGACCACTTGACCACTGTTGTCAACAGGATCCTCAAAGAGCATGGGGATAAAAATAGCGGCCAAAGCAGTAACGACAATGGCGCCAATAATCCGTTGTGTTAATTCTTGATTCATGTTGTCAACTCGCTTTTCTCAAATTCATTCAAACAATCAGACACCAAAAAGAAGGAGCCAAAAACTAGTAACACATCGCCAGGTTGCGCTTGGTTTTTTGCCGCGTTAAAGGCATCCGTAAAACCCGTGAAGCCAAAGCATACCTTGCTGACTGGACTTTGTAAAAAAATCTCACGCATCGCGGATTCGGATATGGCCCTAGGGTTGGTCAATGGCGCGAAATACCAGCTATCGACGGCGGCGTCCATGATGTTTAGCACCCCGCTGATATCTTTGTCCTTCATCATGGAAAATACCGCATGGACGCGCCGTCCAGGAAAATAATCCGAGAGGTAAGCCACTAACGTTTTGACTGCATCCGGATTATGCCCCACGTCCAGGATGACAGGAATATCCCCGGGAAACAATTGGAAACGCCCTGCCAAGCTGACGGTTTCCAGGCCGTGCCGTATCGACATTTCGCTGACCGGCAAACGCTTGGATAACAGCTCCACGGCTAAAATGGCGGATGACGCGTTGCGGTACTGGTGTTCGCCTTTTAAGGCAGGTTCCGGTAAGTCATGGAGACACCGTTCACCTGCCTGCCAATCCCAAGTGGCGCCTTTTCTGGCATAACGGAATTCATGATTGATGCGGTAGAGTAGGGCGTCCTTTTCCGAGGCGGTTGCCAAGACAGAATCCGGCGGATTGTTGTCGCCCACTATCGCCGGAGTCGCGGCACGAAAAATCCCGGCTTTCTCACGCCCTATGGCTTCGCGTGTGTCGCCCAGCCAATAGACATGGTCAATACCAATGCTGGTGACCAAAGCAATATCAGGATCGACGATGTTCACGGCGTCCAGCCGGCCCCCCAAACCCACTTCCAACAGCTGGATATCCAAACCGGCACGCCAGAATATGTCAAGGGCGGCAAGCGTGCCAAATTCGAAATAACTCAAGGAATGGTCGTTGCGGACAGCTTCTATGCGCACAAAAGCTTCACAAATCAGTTCATCGGATACGGGCTCGCCGGCTATTTTAATCCGTTCGTTATATTTGATCAGGTGTGGCGAGGTATAGGTGCCGACCCGATAGCCTTGTGCTTTATAAATGGCTTCAAGATAGGCGACACAGGAACCCTTGCCATTAGTCCCCGCGACTGTGATTGTCAAAGGCTTATGATGGTTAGGGTTTAACGCATCGTAAACGGCTGCGACCCGTTCCAGGCCTAAATCTATTGCTACCGGATGCAAGCTTTCTTGCCAGCTCAACCAGCCGGGTAGTGAATCAAAATACATTATCGAAAAATAAGCCTAAATGTATATGATCTGATTAAGCCGCAAACGCGGCATCATCTGCCGGTTCGGCCGTTTCTGCCGGGATGGCTCCAGGGGCTTTGCTGGCCATTAAAATGGCTAGGATATCGGCTATCTTATCGCGCATCAAGCGTCTATCAATGATCATGTCAATAGCCCCGTGTTCCTGCAAAAATTCACTGCGTTGGAAACCTTCGGGCAATTTTTCCCGCACGGTTTGTTCGATGACGCGGGGGCCGGCAAAACCGATCAGGGCATTGGGTTCGGCAACATTAATGTCGCCCAGCATCGCCAAGCTGGCGGAAACGCCCCCCATGGTAGGGTCGGTCATGTAGGAAATATAAGGGATGCCCGCTTCGGATAATTTAGTTAAGGCGGCGCTGGTTTTTGCCATTTGGAACAAGGAAAACAACGATTCCTGCATACGCGCCCCGCCGCTGGCTGTAAACACGATAAACGGGACGCCCAGTTCCAAGCTTTTGTTAATGCCGCGCACAAAGCGTTCGCCGACCACCGAGCCCATAGACCCGCCCATAAAACTAAAATCAAACGCGGCAACGACGATGTCCTGGCCTTTGAGTCGCCCTTTCATCACCACCAGCGCGTCATTTTCTTTAGTTTGCTTTTGGGCAACGACTAAGCGTTCCTTATATTTTTTAATGTCCCTAAATTTCAAAGGATCCAATGGCTTGATGGTTTTGCCGATTTCTTCGCGGTTGTTCTCGTCCAGGAACATATCGATACGCATTCTTGCCGAGATGCGCATGTGATGGTCGCATTTAGGGCAAACGCTATAATTTTTTTCCAATTCCGAGTTGTACAGGATGGCGCTACAGTTGGGGCATTTGCTCCACAAACCTTCGGGTACTGTCGTCCTTTTCGTGGCCGTATCGGTTTTGATAAAAGAAGGGCGTAATTTTTCTAACCAACTCATATTAAGCTCCGTTGCTGTCCATCGCTAGCCGCATGGACGCTAACAATTCAATGATTTCCTGTTTGGCTTGCGCAGGGGTGTCTAGGTTCGCTTCAATTTTGCTGATCAAGGCGCTGCCTATGACCACACCATCACCTAACGCCGCAATTGTTTTGGCCGTTTCCGCGTCTTTGACACCAAAGCCAATGGCCACGGGCAATTTTGTGTTGGCGCGTAATTGTTCGAGCTTGGCTTTGACATTGGCGGTGTCCAAGTGGCCGGCGCCCGTCACCCCTTTTAGGGACACATAATACAGATAACCGCTACCGACGGCATCCATCAAGCGGATACGTTCTTCGCTACTGTTAGGGGCCAGCAAGAAAATCGGGTCGATGCCGCGGGCTTTCAGCAAAGCCGCGCAGTGTTCGCCTTCTTCGGGCGGCAAATCGACGGTTAAAATGCCATCGACCTCGGCGCGGGCGGCGGCGTTGGCAAATTCTTCATAGCCCATCGCTTCGATGGGGTTCAGATAGCCCATCAGCACAACTGGCGTATGTTGGTTGGTGCGCCGGAATTCCATGGCTATTGCCAAGGTGCGGCGCAAGCTCATTTTGTGCGCCAAGGCGCGTTCGCTGGCGCGTTGGATGACCGGGCCGTCCGCCATCGGGTCGGAAAACGGCACGCCCAATTCGATCACGTCAACGCCCGCTTCAACCATCGCGTGCATCATAGGCACGGTGAATTCGGGGTACGGGTCGCCAGCGGTGATGAACGGGATTAACGCCTTACGGCCTGACTTGGATAATTCTTCAAATTTGGCGGCTAATCGGCTCACAGTTCTATTCCTTCTCGTCTTGCCATGGTTTGCATGTCTTTGTCGCCACGACCGGACAAATTAATGATGAGTGTTTGGTCCGGGCGCATCGTGGGTGCGAGTTTCATCGCGTAGGCCATCGCGTGGCTGGATTCCAGCGCAGGGATGATGCCTTCCATACGGGTCAGCGCGTAAAAGCCATCCAAAGCTTCGTTATCGGTGATGCTGACGTACTGAGCCCGTCCGGTGTCTTTCAGCCAGGCGTGTTCAGGGCCGACACCCGGGTAATCCAAGCCAGCGGAAATCGAATGGGTTTCGATGATTTCGCCGTCGTCATCGGCCATCAGATAAGTGCGGTTGCCGTGCAACACGCCCGGACGGCCCGCCGACAAGGGCGCGGAATGTCGGCCGGTCGCTATGCCGTCACCCGCCGCTTCCACGCCGACCATCGCCACGGAAGCATCGTCAATGAACGGATAGAACAGACCAATCGCATTGGAACCGCCGCCGACACAGGCGACCAGCGCATCCGGCAAGCGCCCGGTCGCGTCCAAACATTGCTGTTTGGCTTCGCGGCCGATAATCGCTTGGAAATCGCGGACCATCGCAGGGTAGGGGTGGGGGCCGGCGACCGTGCCGATGATGTAGAAAGTGTTGTCGACGTTGGTCACCCAATCGCGCAGGGCTTCGTTAAGCGCATCTTTCAGGGTTTTGGAACCGGACTCCACGGCGACGACGGTCGCGCCCAGCAATTTCATGCGGTAGACGTTCAAAGATTGCCGCGCGACATCGACCGCGCCCATGTACACCACGCATTCCAAGCCCAGCCGCGCCGCGACCGTGGCGGTGGCGACACCATGCTGGCCTGCGCCGGTCTCAGCGATGATGCGGGTTTTGCCCATGCGTTTGGCGAGCAGGGCTTGGCCAACCGTGTTGTTGATTTTGTGCGAACCGGTATGGTTGAGGTCTTCGCGTTTCAGGTAAATTTGCGCGCCACCCAATTCGCGGCTCCAGCGTTCGGCGTGGTACAAAGGCGAAGGGCGGCCGACATAGTATTGCAAATCTTTGTCCAGCTCGGCGATGAAATCAGGGTCGTCCAGATAGCGTTGGTAGGCGGCGTTCAGTTCCTGGATCGGTGGGATCAGGGTTTCAGCAACGAACATACCGCCGTAAGGGCCGAAATGTCCGCGCGCATCGGGCATGGTGTATTTTTCTGTCATATTTATAATTGTTTCATAAGTGCTTGCATCTTAAATTTCATAATTGTTCCGGCAAGCACTTATGAAACAATTAATAACTTATTGAAGGGGCAATTAATATAGAGACTGTGAAAGAATTATTTTATGTCCACGAAAATCACGAAAAAACACGAAAGTGTAAAACCAGATAAAATATAAGTTATTGAAAGTTATTATTTAATTGTTTCGTGTTTTTTGTGGGCAACCATTAATTCTTAGAGCATTTTGCAATACTTTCACAGTCTCTATAGCGTATCCCCTTGAGTAACTTCCTTTAAAAACGCCCGCATTTTTTGCGCATCTTTAATACCTTTGCCAGTCTCCACGCCGCTACTGACATCCAGCGCGTACGGCCTGACCGTTTGTACGGCGGCTCTGGCGTTGCCGGCATCCAAACCGCCTGCCAAGATAATCGGCAATGCGCAATCATTCGGGATTACCTCCCAATCAAACCGGCTGCCCGTGCCGCCTTTGGCGTGTGGATGGTAAGCATCCAGCAATAAACCGTCGGCATCGTGATAATCAGCCGCAAGCTGGTGGACATCCACGCCATCTTGCATTCGAATCGCTTTGATGTAGCGTTTGCCATAAATCCGGCATTGTTCCGGTGTTTCATCGCCGTGGAATTGCAGGCAATCAATAGCCACATTTGCCAGCACGTCGCGTATCTGGGCTTCATCCGCATCGACAAACAAGGCCACGGCCGTCGTAAAAGCGGGCAGGGCGTTGATGATATTGCTTGCTTCGGCGATTCCGATATGGCGCGGGCTGGGTGGATAAAACACCAAGCCTATGGCATCGGCACCTGAACGCGCAGCAAAAACCGCATCCTCGACACGGGTAAAACCGCAAATTTTAACGCGAGTTCGCATAAAGTGATATGGGAATTTAGAAAAATTATGAGATTAAAGGAGTTGCTTGCCCGTTCATGCTTTTCATACCGTGCCGGATGGTTCGTGCCGTTTGTGGACGGAAGCTTATTCGTGAGGGTGTTCGTGGTTATGGCCGTGTTCGTGGCCACCACCATTTTCCGGTACCGGGACGGCGGCAACCGCGACACCGTATTTGTAGACCATCAACCCGCCCAAGTCCGCCCCCAAACTCAACAGCAAGCATAAGATCGCGGCGGCGGACAGGAATAAGCCATTGGCAACGCCATGTAAAGATGCACCTGTTTTCATGCGCCACAACGACAACACCGTTGCCAAGGACAATACCGAAATGCCGAAGTGTTCATGGCGTTCCATAATGGCATGGACATTGTCACCGTGCGGGACGGTATCGGCGGCGATAAGCCCCGCCAGCACCGTGAAGGCGGCGGCGACCGTACCCAAGTATAAAAACCAACTGGCCACTTCACGCCATGACGGTTTTTTGGCCAAGACCGCCACGGTATCCACGGCAAAAAAAGCCAGCAAAAAAGCGATGGGGAAATGCACCAGCATGGGATGGATGTTCATCATCGCCGAGACGCCGGGCATCAGGGTCGAAAATAGGCCGCCTGGGGTGGCTGCGGCAAGCCCTTCGATGAACGCCAGCAAGCTGACGAGGCCGTCAGCCAAGCCGCCGTGATCCTCGCCGCCGTGGATTTGGAAAGATAAAAAATTGTACATAGCCGTTTTAATGTGAAGGAAGCCCGATCAATAGGCACAATCTACCTGATATTGCGGGAATTGCAACCCGCTAGCAGGTGCTGCAAGCTAATCAAAACGTTTGGCATTGCTAGGCAATTTAGAGAATATCGGATTTTTAACCAAGCCAAATTCATCGGGATAATACACCCCGCCCAGATATAAGCCTTCCGGCGGCGCCGTTCTGGCGGCGAGTTTGCGGTCTTTAGCGTCCAACAAAAAACGTGTCCAGTCAACTGGCTGCTTGCCTGTGCCGATCTCCATCAACACGCCTGCAATATTCCTGACCATGTGATGCAAAAAGGCATTGGCGGAAATGTCCATCACCACCTGGTCGCCATTGCGGTGAACCTCAATAAAGTACATCAGCCGGTTCGGGCTTTTGGATTCGCAGCTTTGGGCGCGGAAGGAAGAAAAATCATGTTCACCTATGAGAAATTGCGCGGCCTCGTGCATTCTGTCCGCATCCAAAGGCGCGTAGCACCAGGTGGTCTGTTGGTGAAGCAAGGCCGATTTGACCGGACGGTTGCTGATGACATAGCGGTAAAAACGGGCGATCGCGCTGTAACGGGCGTGGAAACCGCCGCTTGCAGGGTGCGCCCAGAGTATCCTGACATCAGCTGGCAATTGGCTATTGCCCCCTAGCAACCAAGCCTCCAAAGGCCGCGCGGCATCGGTGTCAAAATGCACCACTTGCTCCAGTGCATGGACACCGGAGTCCGTGCGTCCGGCACAGCAGACCTTCACCGGATGGTGGGCGATTTTGCTTAACGCCAGTTCCAATTCTTGTTGCACACTTCGGGCATGTGCTTGTGCTTGCCAGCCGGAATAATGGCTGCCGTTGTATTCTATGCCTAGGATGATGCGCATTAATGTGGGTTATAAGGGATTGCTTGACTGGGGTTTACGTGAAATCCATTTTAAAAATGGGCGGGTGCGGGCAATTCATCAATGGGTGGCAATTTTAACTGAATATAGAAATCCTGTTGCCAAAATATGCTTGGAAGGCCTGCGGTTTTCGCGGAGCCATACGGCGTGGCGTAACTGATGGCCCCGGAAGGGTGATGGAAGCGGTGGGATTAGAGGGATAACGTGGCGGCCACCGTTATGGTGACCTGGCCGAAAGTTTTGCCTAGCTGTTGGCAACAGGTCCAGTGCTTAGCTGGGGTGGCTGGCGTCCTGCCTTGGCCTTGAGGATAAGCCTGCCCATCATCCTTATGCCTCGCCGGGTGATTTTCTGAAGATATTGATTGCCAAGGCGACAAAACCAACCGCCACTATGGTGGAACCGATACTGGCAAAGGGTTCGCCTAAGCTGGCATTGCCACCGTAAATCAGGGCGATGCCCACTAAGGTGATCGGCAATCCGATATTCTGTGACCAGAAATGCACTTTGGCCAAGACATGTTGCGCCAAATAAGGGAAGGCTTGGTAAATCAAGCCGGATAGGGCCAGTGAAACCCAGCCCAGCAGGTTGGCGTGGGCATGGGTGTCGCGTTGTGCAAAAGCATGGCTGGCGGCCATGTAAATACCGATGCCTATGCCTAACAGTGCGTAAATTACCGCGATGCGTATGAATTTAAGTGCCATGGATGTCTCCCAGAAATTAAAAGAAATTCAAAATGATAAGTTTATCATTTTGAATTATCGGGTTTATTAAGAAACCCTTTGCCGCTTCTTAAAATTTTCTTAACTAACGGGGGTAAGTCACGTCCGGCCATAGTTCCGCTGGTAAAACCCTGCGCTTGATTGTGGGGGAGGGCGGTTTTAAGCAAAAGCCGCAAATTTTCCGGCCTCTTCGTTTTCATTTGGCACCATTGTCCAGTACCAGCGGGCGGGAGATGGTTAGGCAAAATCGTCCGCGCCCGGCTTTTTCAATACGGATCCCGCATTGCCTTTCGTCCAGGCGGCGCTTAAGTAAAACAAGCCGCGCTTCCAGATTATCCGACAATTCCGGCAAACCAATCTCAGGCAGCAACCGTAGCTCACGATTACTGAAATTGTTACGGCCTTGTTGTTGGTATTCCTGCGCCAGATACCACAGTATCGCACCGGCAACGCCTTTGATCAGGTAGCTGCCGTCAATAAACAGGCTATGGTCACATTGGAAATGGCGGATATGGATGGGGATGCCGTCCACCAAAGGATATTCGGAAAAAAGGGGCGGCGTTTCATCAGGACAAGGCTCTGCAACCTCAGTCAAACGCTGGATGGCATTGGCGAGATGGGCGGCCAAGGTCATTAGCGCATCTTCGTCATCATAGCCAAAACGCAGGTCTTGGTCGCTTTCGACATAAAGCACGCCCAATAACTGTCCGTCAAAGTTGACGGGTACGGCCATCTGGCTACGGCATTCGGCAATGCCTGGCATTGGAATGGCCGTTTCCAATTGTCCGGTCAGGCCGATTTGTTCCATGCTGGCGCGTATGGCTTTGCCGTAGCCGTACTCGCTGGTGCTGTGGGCAATGCGTATCGGCGTTTGTTCGCGCCCGGCGATGCCGATCACACCGTAGCCTAGGGGCGTTTCCGAACCGATACCGGCCGAGCCATAACCGATACTGGCGACCGTGTACAAACACTGGCGTGCGCCATCGTGCATCAGCATCATGGCATATTGGATGCCGAAATTTTCCTGCATCACTTCCATCAGGCCACTGAACAGCTTGTCCAAATCCATGTGGGCATTGAGCCGGAACGCGCTTTGCCGGAGTAAGGGCAACAGGTTGGGGCGTTTTTTCTTGGCTTGAACATGGGCAACAGGCAGTTCTTCCATATCCAGCACTTCGTAAACGTCTGCGCCCAGCAAGCGGAATATGCCAGCCATGCCGGTGTGCGCGGCAATCCCCGACAGCTTTGCCCGCATCATCTCAAACAACGACCCTGAAGTTTCCGTATGCAGGTAATGCAAAGACAGCCTATAGCTGGCGGCGGTTTCCGAGTGCGTCACATACAGCGTGGCATAAGGGTTAGCCAAAATATTGGCGCGGGTTTTGTTAAAAAACTGGAAGGTAAGGGCGATATGCCGATAATCCATGTATTGGACTTGGGAAAGGTAGGCAATGTTGGGGATGCCATCAAGCGAGCTGGTGGCCAGTACGCTGGGCACGCCACCATCGAAACAATCACGCAAGGATTCTAAAGAAAACGGCATGGCGGTCACTAAGCAAGATGGCTGCCCGCCAAAGGCCCTGGCGTTTGTTGGTAAACCGCCAAGGGTTTCACAAGCATCGCAACCGGGTCTTCGGCATAAAGATAACTGGAAATAAATGCCTGCCCGTAACCTAGCGGGGAGATTTGTTCGGCAAAAGCCTTCCGGTGGTTTTCCAAATGGCCGAGTTCCATGTCCGTTAAAGGCCGTGTCAAGGTAACCAGGCCTTTGATTTGGATCGCTTGTTCAGTTAAGGGTAGGCAAAATACCGCGGCGATATGCGGGTGGGTGATGACATCGGCTAGCAAATCGGCAGACGTACGGCGTGAAACAAAAACCGATAAAAGCCCGCTTTCCGCCAACAACCGGCAGCCCAACCCCCTAGTTACGGCCGGCCTCTGCAAATTGCCGCAACTGGCCACGCTGATGGCGGCTCCGGCATGCAATAAACCGGTGAGCCGGGCAATATCCACAAGATTTTGCATCGCTTGCCTTTTTGGGTTATGGCATTGGTTTAGTTATATTTTTAGTGGCAAGGCAGCTGTCACCTACGGCTATTGAACGGCATTAAGGCGGCCATCAGCAATATAATGACCAGGACGGGCCAGAAAAATGGGGCGAAGAGGAAAACCGCGAATAGGGCGACAAAAAGGGCGGCAAAAAATATCACCAGGCCAACGCCAAAAAATAGCAATGCCGCCAGGATGCCGCTTATCAACATCACCGCTAAAACGCTGGGGATCGCCGCAAATTGGACAATGGCGTTGTCTACTGGCTGGCCATTGACGACCAGCTTAAAGACGCCGACATCGGGATGGAACAAATAGCTTAGCAGGGCAATGATGACGCCTATGAAAAATACGGTGGCGATTAGGGAATGGCGTTCTTGTTTCATAGCGGTTCCTCAGCTAGGGGTTAAAAATTTCGGAAATTATGGCCGATAGTCTTGCGCTGGGTTTTGGATTTTACAGCAATTATGATTTAAACCTGTTCCTCAATGTCCGCTTTTGAGGCGATACAAAGCCGATATGTCTTCATCGCCATGGCCTGCCGCCATGAGCTGTTCATATTCGGTAATGGTCATCACCGACAAGGGAATCGCCACCTGGGCATTTTCCGCCATGCGTTGGCAGATTTTTAAGTCTTTGTGATGCAAGGCCAACTTAAATCCTGGCGCAAAGGTCCCGCTGGTCATAGTCTTGCCGCGCTTATCCAAAAACCAATTCCCCGCCGCACCACCCGCCACCGCGTCGATGACTTTTTCCATTGGCAGGTTTTGCGCCGCCGCAAACGCCAAGGCTTCGGTCACAGCTTGGTTGATGCCAGCGCACATCACTTGATTGACCGCTTTGGTCGCTTGTCCCGAACCTGTAGGGCCAACGTGGATAATGCGCGATGACATAGCTTCCAGCACCGGACGCACTTTGTCCAAGGTATCCGCATCCCCGCCGATCATGATCGACAACGTGCCGTTGTTCGCCCCTTCCACACCACCGGAAACAGGCGCATCCACAAACGCCACACCTTTTGCCCGTAACAACGCCGCCGCCTGTTGCGCGGTTCCGCTGCTGACTGTGGACATATCCACCACCACCGTACCCGCTTTGGCAGTCCCGGCAATCGCTGCAACCACCGCCAACACATCGCTATCCGCCGACACGCAGGTCAGTACCACATCCATGCTAGCGGCAAGGCTTTGGATAGTGCCGTAAGCGGTGAGACCCAACTCCGTTGCCAAGGCTTGGGCTTTTGCGGCAGTGCGGTTATACACACCCGCCAGCAAACCCGCTTTGGCAAGGTTGCGTGCCATCCCTAAGCCCATCGCGCCTAGGCCGATAAATCCAACTTGCATGTGTTTCTCCTGTTTTTAATGGTAATGCCAAACGGTTTTTTTAGATTTCTGACTTCCAAGTTCCGGCTTGAAAATCAATGAAATAGCAAAACTAATTCACTTTCGAATCGCGCCATTTTTTCAAATCATTTTCTGTAATTTCGGTAACGCTGCCGTCTTCAAGCCAGAATTTATATGGTGGTTTTAATCGGCTTTCCTGATATTTAGACCAATCAACAGCAAAATAACGATGGGCAACCATTTTCATCCAGCGGTCTGGTTTTTCAAATGAATTAACTGATTTTTCTGAACAAACCTTTTCAACTACACAATTAACGAATGATCTGGCAAAGCCATAAAGTGTGTCGTTATTTCTCTCACTTAAGCATTCCTGAACTAAGGGATGTAAGAAATTTGCTGTTTTTACTGGTGCTTGTACGGAGATAAAGTCTTTTACCTTATTGATATAAGGCAACGTTTGAATATAAGTGCTTCCTCCACTTATCGCCCTTGAAACTGCTGTTATGTATTCATCGTCAGGTTGCCTAACGCTCAACACTACCCGATTGTCTTCAACTGATAAGTTGCTGATTGCAAGGATCACGCTGTTCAGCCCCGATTGTAAATGAGGGTGATTTACGCCACTTTTTTCCCATTCAATAATAGGTATTGGAAATTTAAGATATTGATTATCTAATGTTTTAAAACACCATTGACCTCCATCTTTATGAAAAACCAATTTGGGTAAATCTGAAACTTTCACCCAAGTTACTTTTTCAATCTCTATTAATGGAATAGATAAGTATTGCCAAAAACTATTTAATGGAATATGTGATGCTGCACCATCGTGAACAACAAACAATTGCCAAATATTTTCACTAGACAAACCTTTTGGAACATATTCTTCTATTAGCTTCATCCATAATCTTCCTGCTGATTGATGAATATTGGTGCTTAAGGCTTTCCACTTGGGAGGAAGGTGAAAGGACGAATCTTTTCCTGGGCTTCTAGAAGGTGTGACTTCCGGTTTTAAATTTCCCCTAGCGTCAATCGTATACGGATTGCATTCTATGTTGGTTGACCAATGACCTAAGTACATTTTAAGTTCTAAATCATCTTGCCATTTTGGTCTTCCGGCAGTGCCGCAAAGCAAAATACCATCAATAGAAATTTGAGATTTTTCTTGGTATCCAGCCCTAAAAGATTTGTCCGCATATATTAGGGATAAATGTAGAGATGAAACGTTACCAATTTTTTCGGGAAGTACTTGCCATGAAGCCACTTGATTTGCCAACGTAGGTAGCCCCAAATCGTCGATCAAAAAAGATTCGCGTACACAACCATGCAAGTTTTTATCAATTTCATTGAAATCTTGTTCGATGGTTATATACGCAGCCTTATCAATTCCCGCTTTTTCAATCAACGTAGGAATGTAAGATGGCGTAGTTGGAATTTCTACTGCATCTTCCAATTCTTCAACATTACATCTCCCGCTAATCGGAAACTCGGTTGCTACGGCGAAATGTTTCAGAACCGTAACCAGCTTAACTTTATCCGACCACCTATCCAAAAATGTTGGTTTCTTTCGGGAAGTAATGGTGACTGTAGTACCAATTTCTTGGGTATCTGAGCCTTTTCTGATGATGATTAAACCACCCAAGCCGTTAATTTCAATAACTAATGGTTCACCATATTTTTTTCCTAATCCATAGTCGCGGCGCGTTTCAATTTTAATTCTGTCACCCAACATAAAGCAGGACATGAAACCAATCCCAAACTGGGAGCAAGGATCAAAATCAACGCCTTTTTTCTTAAACGCCACCCGTTCCCGTTCAAAATCTGGGGAACGGTAAAAACTACGCCCTGCCTTAGTAAAAAAGCGGATGACGATATTTTCATCCATGCCAACACCGTTATCTTTACATTGAATTGTTTCATAACCGTCTTCATCTACGGTGTGTAAAAAATCAACCCGACCTTTATCCCACTCCATAATATCGGCACAAGCAAATAAAGCTTTTCTGTAACGCAGCGCGTCCAAGGAGTTTTGTAACAATTCCCTTATACAAATATAAGGTTGGTTATAGAGTTTATCGGTCATCAGTAGTTTGATGATTTCATTGCGGGATAAACTGATTTCAAGATCGTGGCAGATGTAGCTGTTGTTTTTAGGTTTTATCCTTGATCGGTCAACACTAGAAGGTAACAGCAGTCTGTAACGTTGAAATTCCGCTGGAAATGCTCGGCATAGGTTTTGGCATTCGCTTAGCTCTTTATCAACCCAATCCATAAATTTGAGAGCCGCGGCTTGATATGCCGGATGGGTGTATTCGGCTGTATAACGAACTATGTTTTCGTTAATTCCCCAGCCCTTGATTGCCCGATGCTTTTCCCATTCCCGAAGGCTAATATTAGATGAAAAATGGATGGTTCTAAATAACACGTCTGGCGTTCTGTCGGCATCAAAATCTAAAATATCCGCCAGCCGCAAAACGATGGCAACAAATGGCGCGTTGATTTTAGTTAAACCAATTTGTTGGTCGTAAAGGTAGCCATTTGCTGGTGTTAATTCATGGGTATGGGAATAATGCGATTCGCACAATTTAGCTAAGATGTCAGATAAATTGATGCCTGAAACTTGTAATCTTTTATCGTGGGAAAAAATTTCCATTACATAATCGAACGACCTTCTGGCATGAGTTTCCCGAAGCACACGATTACCCACATCTTATATCAAGTGGCATAAACCGCTTTGCCGACTTCAATCCCGACAGCATAATGCCGGACTTTCTCCATGCCTTCCCAAATCGCCTTGGGCCCCGGCTTGCCATCGGATTTGCGGCCTAAAAAACCGCCCAGGCGGGCGACCAGCCGCACCATTTCGCCCAGCGGCGGCGGTTCCGGCGGCGGCTTTTGCCGATGCGCCACCATCCAGGCGGCCTGCCATTCTTCGGGGTCGAACACCACGTCACACGGCAGCCCCGGGCA